>Ga0187827_10000200_pt1 | contig 94498 bp, 90 predicted proteins | sample ETNtaG_39_FD_167969 | JGI IMG/M metagenome (GOLD analysis project Ga0187827, IMG submission 167969) | Marine microbial and viral communities from oxygen minimum zone, Eastern Pacific Ocean - ETNP2014_SV_150_PacBio MetaG (Illumina Assembly) | ecosystem: Environmental > Aquatic > Marine > Hypoxic... | reverse complement strand
CCAGCCCGATGGTGAGGATCAGGCACTGAGCGAAGCGTTCCCGGCTCTTATCGAACTACGCGAGCAGGGGACGATTAAGGCAATCGGTTGCGGGATGAATGAGTGGCAAATGCCCCTCAAATTCATTCAGCGATTCGACCTCGATATTATTCTGCTGGCGGGTCGCTACACACTTCTCGATCATTCAGGTCTTGACGAGTTTCTGCCGGCGTGTATTGAGAGAGATGTAAAGATCACTATCGGTGGACCGTACAACTCGGGAATTCTGGCAAGGGATCTTTCGAAGCCAGTAACGTTCGACTACGAACCCGCCGCTAACGCTGCCGTTGAACAGGCACGTCGACTCACTGGAATTTGCTCCGTACATGGCGTCGATCTCAAAGCCGCCGCTCTGCAATTCGTTCTGGCCCACCCCGCAGTGGCAACTGCAGTTCCGGGCGCCCAGACAGTCGCCGAACTCGAACAGAACATCGCAATGGTCCAGCAGGATATTCCCACCACAATGTGGGCCGATATGCGCTCAGCAGGTCTGATCCCCGACAACGCACCAACACCTGAATAAGGTGGTCAGCCCGTGTGGAATCCGGCGTTGTGGCCGGCTAGCTCTACATGGGTTTCGACGGGAGTCTTTCCGATTAGGAAGTCGAAATCGCAGCCGTCTTGCGCCTGGGTGATGTGCTGTGAGTACATCTTGCCGTAGCCGCGTTCGAATCCACCGTCTACAGCTGGTGCTGCCAGATTGGCACGACGTCGGTCGAGTTCATCTGCATTGACGTTCAGATCGAGCGTTTTCGCTTCGACGTCCAGAGTGATCATGTCGCCGGACTGAACAAGCGCAAGCGGTCCTCCTACAGTCGATTCTGGTGATACGTGAAGAACGATAGTTCCGAACGCTGTACCGCTCATGCGAGCGTCGGAGATTCGCACCATATCGCGAACACCTTCCGCCAGAAGTTTTTTAGGCAGAGGTAAGAATCCAGCTTCTGGCATTCCGGGTCCACCGACCGGTCCTGCACCCTTCATGACCAGAATGTCGTCCCGGGTTACGTCAAGATCAGGATCGTCGATACGGTTCTTGAGATCGAGCGGGTTTTCGAATACGACTGCACGACCGGTGTGCTTCATTAATTCGGGAGAAGCAGCGATGTGTTTGATAACGGCACCATCGGGAGCGAGCGAGCCTTTCAGTACTGTGAGCCCGCCTTCCTTGGCGAGTGGTGCCTCAGGAGATAGCACAACATCATCGTTGTGACACTCAGCATCGACGATGTTGTCGCCGAGTGTTTTGCCGGTAACGGTGAGACAGTCAAGCTGCAGCAAGTTCGACATCTTCTTGAGAACGGCTTCGATTCCACCTGCGTAAAACAGGTCTTCCATCAGGTATTTTCCACCGGGCTTGAGATTCACAATAACTGGGGTTGATTCAGACAATTCGTTGAACCGTTCGAGTGGCAGTTTGATTCCAGCACGCCCAGCTATCGCGGTGAGATGAATAATTGCATTCGTCGAACCACCGGCAGCCAAAAGCATACGAATCGCATTGTCGAAGGCGTCTTGAGTCAAAATATCGGATGGTCTGATTCCCTTTCGCACAAGATCAACAGCAGCGCGTCCCGAGTCTTCGGCGAGTATTTTTCGTCGAGAATCAGCACCGGGAACGGCGGCTCCGCCTGGCAGCGACATGCCGAGCGTTTCGACGATTGCGCCCATGGTCGAAGCGGTACCCATCACCATGCAATGACCCGGTGAGCGGTAGATGGCTGCTTCCATCGAGTCGTAGTCTTCTTGCGTGATAGTTCCCGCTCGCAGTTCAGCCCAGTATCGACGGCAGTCTGTACACGAGCCAAGCTCCTCACCCTTCCAGTTACCTTTCAGCTGTGGGCCGCCTGTAAGCACGACGGCCGGCAGATCGGCCGAAGCTGCTCCCATGAGCATTGCCGGTGTGGTTTTATCGCAACCTGAGAGCAGCACGACACCATCGATAGGAAGCCCTCGAATCATCTCTTCGGTGTCCATCGACATCAGGTTTCGACAGAACATCGAGGTCGGAGAAAGGAAGAATTCACCAAGGGAAATCGTAGGGAATTCGATCGGGAAACCGCCGGCAGCGAGAACGCCGCGCTTCACATGCTCGGCAAGGCCACGAAGGTGGGCGTTGCAGTGAGTCGCCTCCGACCATGAGTTGGCGATTCCGATTACCGGTCGACCTGCAAACGATTCCTCAGACCAGCCTTGATTCTTCAATCCAGCTCGGTGAAGGAATCCTTCAAGATCCCTGGTGCCAAACCACTCCGCCGATCGAAGAATTTTGCCATTGGTGAGGTCAGTTGCCATCAGTTCGCATCCTAATTAACGTTGAAAGAATTCCCGAGAGGCGGCGAGTCTAGCAAACAACCTAGTGGTATTTTGGTGTCACCCGGTGTCACCCGACTGATATACACACCGGCTGAGGTAAGTGTTTTCGAGATGAGTTTTCCGAGCAGTATTCGATTTCCAGAACTGACAGTAGCTGGCTCTCCGTCAAAAATGGGTCGCCAGATTGGCGAGCATTTCCGCCATCAAATCGGTGAACTCTCGGAATTAGTCCTCGATCGGTTCAACAAGGGATCTGAAACTAAGATCACCTGGGACCACGCTAAAAGCGCAGCACGTCAAAGCTTCGAAAGGGTGGCTGAGTTCTTTCCTGGTCCTCTGGATGAGTTACATGGCACCGCAGAGGCTGCTGGAGTTCCGGTTGAGCGGCTTATGGTGCTAAATGTCCGTAACGCGCTATCCGGCGCTTCCGAAGGATGTACGTCGATCATGGTTTCGGCAGAATCGTCAGCAACTGGCAAAGGATTCGCCGGTCAGAACTGGGATAACGATCCGGCAATGGCGCCGTTGTCGGCTGTAATTACCCGAAAGGGGAGCGGTAAGCCGACGTTCACTTCGTGGACGCAGCCCGGATTGGTCGCTTATATGGGCTTTAGTTCCGCTGGTTTCGGTATTTGCATGAACGCGCTGAACGGTCCTTCCACCACATCAGGATTGCCTTGGTATTTCTTCGTGCGGGCGATATTTGAATCGAACTCCCCCGCTGAGGCGATAAGTGCCGTCAAGACTGCACCCAGAGCACTGACAGGCAACGCAGCCATGATCACAAATGACGGACCGCTGGATCTGGAAATTACGCCGGGATCGGTTGAAGCAATCAAATCGGATTCTGATGGTTTACTGGTGCACACGAATCACTGTGTTCATCCTTCGCTCGTATCGAACAATGACGAGTTCCCAGAGCGAATTTACGGTCAGTCGTTTGAGCGTCGTGACAGAGGACAGGATTTGTTACGTGGTCAGCAAAACGGGTCTGGAGTGTCGCTCGACGATGCCAAGAAATTGCTTTCGGATCACGACGGATTCCCAACATCCATCTGCCGACATCCTAACGAACACCCGAATACAGGTTGGCAACGTAGCGTGGTATCTATCATCCTTGAACCGAGCGAAAATCAGATGCATGTTTCCAACGGAAACCCGTGCGAGAATTCTTACGAAATTTACAAAGCCGACTAGCTTCCTAGCGCGAAAACCACCGCCGCTTGAAGCTCAGACCAGAGAAGGATTTATTAGTTGAGATTTAGCAAACCGGCTTTGATGGGCGCTGGTCTGGGACTCGCGATGGGAATTGCGTTTCTTGTCATTTCGTTGGTGCAATTCGACGATACGGAAACGAACGCAAAGGACGTCGCCCTAGTGAGTCTGCTATTTGGAATCCCGTTCTCGGTATTGATCGGACTCGGAATCGGCTGGGCATGGGGAAGGTTTTTCGGCCCTGACAGCCTGTAGATCTCAGCGTTTCAGGCGCAAGACGCGCAGTAGGCGACTAATAAAGCCTTTCGAACCTGACTCTGTATTCCGCTTGAGACGATCGGCCGTGCATGCAGCACAAGTGCAGTAGGGCGGATGTTTTCGACCACGAAAAGCTCGTTCGTCCACGGTGATCACTTTCGTTTCGAAGCGAATACTGGAGTAGCCAACAGCATGTTCGTATTTTAGATGCGGATACCGACGATTCGGCTCATAGTCGATTTCATTTTAGACAACTAACTGATCCAGACGCGCAAAAACCTATGTTGGAAAAGGAGTTTCTCATAGGTCGTTGTCGACAATCGTGCATTTTTGGGCAGATCAGGCGAGGAGGACCTGCTCCGGCAGATTCGGTTTTTGGACAAGCCAACAATGCAGGTTCGACGGGATTCACCGCCATATACACATTTGCCTGACCATCGAATTTGAATATGGATTCCACCAATCGGCCGGCATCTTCGAAATATCCGGAGACCGCTTGTCCGTATTTGTTCCATCAGGGCAAACGAACTTCGAACACATCGTCCGGATTGGTGATCGTCATAACAAATGCCGCAATTTGCTATGACCAAGCCGATTTGTCAACAGGGTTCGGTGAGATGGCGATGAAGCACTTGTGTCTTTCAGCACGTAGGGTGCACCGAGTATCGAAAGTCGCACGTACCATCGCCGATCGTGCGGATTCTCCCGACATCCTGACACCCCATGTCGCAGAGGCCCTTCAGTATCAGCTAAGACTGACCGCCTGAATTGATAAAAGAATGGCGATTACTTGCAGGCTGGTGTATACCGGACAGGTGTTTATTACCAATTCCGCTGACGTCACCGATTTCTGTGCCCGCGCTGCCAACTCTGAGTTCGTAACTGTCGATACTGAATTCGTTCGAGAGAAAACCTACTGGCCCATCCTGTGCCTGATCCAGATCGCCACACGAGACGAAGCTGTTGCGATCGATCCGCTTGCTGACGGAATAGACTTGGCACCTGTCTACGATCTGATGAAAAACACCTCTGTTTTGAAGGTACTCCACTCCGCCAACCAAGACATGCAGATCATGTACTCCGCCAGTGGCGCAATGGTCGAACCGATCTTCGACACACAAATTGCAGCGATGGTAAGCGGCTACGGAGACCAACCTGCGTACGCCACGTTGGTTCAGCGAATCGTTGGAGAAAAAATAGATAAGCGTTCGCAGATGACCGACTGGTCACGTCGACCGCTTACCGATCACCAGATTGAATATGCAATCGGCGATGTAACTTATCTGATCGACATATACGACAAGCTGATCACGGAACTCTCTACAGCCAATCGTGAATCCTGGGCCCACGATGAAATGAGACACCTCCGGAACAAGGATCTCTACGACATGGATCCGCGCGATCTTTGGCGAAAAGTACGCCTTCGCAGACCCACTCGCAGAGCACTCGCGGTTCTTCGGGAAATTACGGCATGGCGGGAACTCAGCGCACAGCGTCGAGATATTCCAAAGGGGTGGCTGTGTCGTGACGAAGCTCTGGCTGAAATCGCGCTGAACACTCCGCAAACTCCAGTGGCTCTTGAGCGAGTTCGAGGTATCAACGAACGGTTCGCCAACGGACGTGACGGGAAGGCGCTGCTTGCAGCCGTTAAAATCGGACTTGAGATCCCGGATGACGAGTGCCCTGAACCGCAAAATAGTCAGACACCGCTCCGTGGGCATGAGACGTTGGTTGCACTTCTCCAAGCTCTACTGAAGCTACGAAGCGACGAAAACGGCGTTGCCGCTCAGCTTATCGCCAACAGGAAAGAGCTCGATCGTATCGCCACTGAAGATGAGCCCAATGTCAGGACTCTTTCAGGATGGCGTCGGGAGATCTATGGCAACGACGCCATTGCGTTGAAACGGGGTGAAATTGCCCTAACTGCCGATGGCCTTAGCGTGAGAGTTGTTACCGCTTAGGGTCACATCGCGGCTTCTGTCGATTTATACTCGCCGGAACGCTTGCACGTTCTAGTTGTTAGGAAACCGGTTCATGGTCAACGCACTCAAAGAAGATGTCTTCATCACAGGTGCCGCTCGAACTCCTCTCGGAAGATTCCAAGGCGGACTATCGAACACATCGGCAACCGTTTTAGGAACCGCCGCCATCAAAGCAGCGGTTGATCGATCGGGGTTGGATTCCGGTGGTGTGGAATACACCGTCATGGGCAACATGCTGTCTGCTGGGCTCGGTCAAACTCCTGCTCGGCAAGCGGCGATCGGCGCTGATATTCCGAACTCAGTCTCGGCTCTAACGATCAACAAGGCGTGTGCATCTGGTATGCAGGCGGTCATCCTCGCTTCGCAGTCAATTCAGCTTGGTGAAACGTCGGCAGTTGTGGCTGGTGGCATGGAAAACATGAGTGCCGCACCTCACCTGCTCATCGACAGCCGGACTGGACAACGCCTAGGTGACACCAATCTGGTCGATTCGATGATTCACGATGGACTGTGGTGCCCGTTTGAGAACAGGCATATGGGCGGATCGGCCGAAGCGATCAGCGAGAAATATTCGGTGACTCGGGAGCAGCAGGATGAATTTTCTGAACGAAGCCACCGACTTGCATCGACTGCATCTGCCGAGGGATCGTTCAGCGACGAAATCACTCCGGTAGAAGTAGCTGGTCGGCGTGGGAAGATCACAATCGTTGAAACTGACGAAGGTCCACGATCCGATACCACGATCGAGGGTCTCGCTGCCTTGCCGACAGTATTCCCGCCAGGCACAACGGTCACGCCAGGCAACGCATCGTCGATTAGCGATGGTGCCGCCGCTGTAATTGTAGCCAACGAAGATGCAGCGTCGAGCACATCGAGCGGACCAGTTGCCCTAATTACAGGATATGCACATGCCGCCAACGAGCCCGGGATGCTGTTCGACGCCCCACGTTTGGCGGTGACAAAACTGCTTGACAAGACTAGGCAATCTCTCGACGATTTCGACCTTATCGAAATCAATGAAGCGTTTGCTGCGCAAGTTCTTGCGAATGGACAAGCACTGAATTGGGATTGGGATCGTGTAAATCTTCGTGGTGGAGCGATCGCTTTAGGTCATCCGATTGGTGCGAGTGGAGCACGAATTCTCGTGACCTTGCTGTACGGATTGCAGGCTACACGTGGCACTGATGGAATAGCTGTGATCTGCCACGCCGGTGGTGGGGCAGTGGCAATGAGCCTTTCGCTCCAGTAAACGTATTTACGAACAAGAAAGTGAGTCATTAATGGCGTTCGATCCGAGTCAGATGGACATACTGGATCGTAGGAAAGTCGAGGCGGTGATTCTCGGCCCAATGCTTCGAGCATTTCAAAAAGAGATTGGGATAGATCGTGCAAATCAGATTGCCCGAGATACGATCACAGATCTCGCCCGAGAACAGGGTGCTCAATTCGCCAAAGGAATCGGCGCCAACGGACTTGAGGACTACGCTTCAAATAAAGACGCATGGCGCCGACATGGTGCGCTTGAAGTGGAAATCATCGAAAACAATGCCAATCGATATTCGTTCGATGTACTTCGTTGCAAATACGCCGAAATGTACAACGAACTCGGCTATGGTGATCTCGGTGATATTTTCTCGTGCACCCGTGACTTCGAGTTTTGCGCCGGCTTCAATCCCAAAGTTAAACTGGAACGAACACAGACGATCATGGAAGGCTCATCGCGTTGCGACTTCCGATACTCATTCGATGATCCGGAAACTTAGGATTTCAACTCTTCAGTACGGAACATTGTCGATCACACGAAACACAATCCAGTTCTAGTTCGTACAATCAAGTATCAGCTGAACCACACGCCCATCCTGAGGACTCCCCAAGTGTCACAACTAACCTGTCCGGTAGACCGGTCTCAACTCATCGACTCGAAGGCATCTGGCGAGGAATCTTCCAAGTGCGATCTATGTGGCGGTTTGTGGCTTACGACAGCTGTGCTGGAATCGCTTGAAGACAACGCCGCGAGTGACGATATGGTCAAAGGTCAACGGCAGTATGGCAAGCACGTAGTCGATCACACGTGCCCCCACTGCAACGAGCAGATGATTAGATTCCGCTATCGTGGCTACAACCTTGAGATCGAGGCATGCCCGAACGATGAGGGTTTCTGGCTGGACAAGAGTGAAGACCGAAAAATTCGTGACGTAATGAAGCAACGAGGATCGAATCTCGGTCGTGCAGCATCAGCTGAACGAAGCTGGCATTCGGCTCGACGTGGTGAGAAGGTCGGAATATTCCAGCGTGTGAAGCAGCTATTCGGCATCCACTGAGGTTAAAATCAAATAATGTTTGATTCGGATCGCGGAAACGCTGACATAACTCTGTGCATTTTTCCTCATCTGCGGGAATTCATCGCGATCGACGCCCGCGGGAGTCGACCTAGCGGTCCAGCGGTTCTCAACCTCTCGATTTCGAACATCCTCGGGGAAGACTTCTATTCGAAGGTCGAACAAGATTTCTCCAAGTTAATCCGACGTCACGATGTCGGATTCCTCGAACTAATGGGCATCCCGCAGCAGGTCGAGGCCGTTGTTCGAGCAAATTCCCTCAAGCGGATCATCGCCGAGCTTGGAATCAACGTCAGTGAAGGATCGAATGATCCAGGTGGCACCGTAGGCGTACTTTTCTTCGCAGGATCGCTGTTAGCTTTCGGTATAGACCAACTGCGAGAAGCAACCAGCGAACTGTTTGGTGAGAAACTCTCACCGGTCGTAATGGATCAACTAAACGAACAGTTGTTCGAATTGATGGAAAAGGAACGAAAGTCCATCCAAGATATCACTCAGCAGGATCTTGCTGGTTTGATTTCTGGCAAGAGCGGACCATATGCAACAATCTGGGAAAGTAGAGGGAACTAGCGCTTGTTCAGTTCGAGCGACACACCGATCTGTATCGTCTGTGGTTAGTGACCGACAACCCCAGCGCGCCGTTCGAGAGATTTTGGCGCCAATCCTGATTCAGCAAACCTCAGCATGGAAGAATCCTTCCTCGATAATTTCCTAGGTAATCCTGCAGAAGGCAGCTTCTTGGCGTGGCTCGCCGACGGTGGGTTATGGGCTTTCCTGATAGCTGCCGGTGCCATCATTGCATGGTGGATCGTTCGGTTGATTCTGCGTCGTGGTCTTCGTCAGGCGGTGCGTGGCCTTGACCAGCACGAAGCAACAGCCGATGTCGGCATGGCAGTACAAGCCGCCGATTCCTGGATATCGAATATTTTTGTAGCTGCTGTAATCGGCGCAGCTGCTGCGCTCGGCATCCTTTCGGTACTCGGTAACAATGTCGACCCCGCCGTCGGCTATCTGAAAAACACCGGTGCGACGACGGGCAACTGGCTCGCCACCGATGGTCTACGCATCGTTCTTATTTTCTTTATGAGCTGGGTTATGACTCGAATCGCACGTCGTGTCATTCCCCGTTTACTGTCCTCGATCATGCTTGGGCAGGCTTCGACGGCTGATCACGATGAAGTTCTCAAGCGATCAGAAACGCTTTCAAGTGTGTTTGTTGGCGGGACTGTCGCTCTCGTTTACGTATTGACCCTATTCATGGTACTGACCGAGTTGTCGGTTCCGATTGGCCCTGTACTGGGTGGATTTGGCATCGCGGGTATCGCCGTAGGCTTCGGAGCGCAATATCTCGTGCGAGACCTCATCGCCGGAATTTTCATACTCGCTGAGAATCAATATCGAACTGGAGATGTGGTCACCCTCTCTGGAATTTCAGGCCTCGTTGAATCGATTAATCTCAGACGAACCATACTGCGTGACCTCGACGGACAAGTGCACGTGATCCCGAATGGAGAGATCGCGGTCGCAACTAACAAGACGAAGTACTGGTCACGAGTGAACCTCGATGTCGGCGTTGCGTACAAGGAAGATGTTGAACGTGTGGTCGAAGTGTTAAATGATATCGGCGAAGAGATCGCTGCCGATCCCTACTACGGACTCATGCTCATCACGCCGCCACAGGTGCTGCGTTTGAACTCGCTGGACGATTCCGCTGTTACATTCAAAATGTTGGGTGATTGCAAGCCGATGAAGCAGTGGGAGATCATGGGTGAGATGCGAAAACGTATCAAGATTCGCCTTGACGCCGAAGGAATCGAGATTCCGTTCCCGCACCAGACCGTCTACTGGGGTGAAGCACAACCACCGCTCGGATCAAGTGCCCCCGCACCTGCTCAAGATATCGAGCGACCAGTTGTTGCCCCGTCAGCGGAACCACGCCCAACCTCCAGACCGTCACCGACTGTTCCTACTGGTAGTCGAGATGACCAACCGATGACACCAGAGCGGAGGGAAGAACTACTGTCAGCAATGGCGATCGCAACAGCCGCTCGGGTTGGTGACGTTGATACGGATATCCAATCTCGAACACTACTCGTTGACACCGCCGAGAACGACTAGATCGATTACCTCAGTCGAATTACTGTCGCTATCTCTTCCAATAGCTGCCCGATTGCTCGATCCGAATTTTCACCCGCTGCAAGAGAAACCACCTTGCGCAGTTCATCAGCGCTATGTTTCCGTTTATCTTCAGATTGGGAGATAGATTCCGACATTGCGTGCGTGATCGAGCTGACATCTGTAAATCCAACTTGAGCGATGGCGTCTCCATATAGCTCTGCGGCCACATTCGATTCACTCAAGATCATCCCACCGTTTCGACTGTTAACCATCGGTCCGTCGAAGGCGGCGCGGGCAACACTGTCGACAACAGAAACCGAAACGAGCGTGTCGTAGATGCTCAGTGCAGCAACCGTCCGATAGAAATTGCTATCTTCATAGACATGACTGGGTTTGAATCCGAGAAATTCTGGTTGATCCTGCGTGCCGATCGCCTGATCTCATCAGACAGTCGCTTGTAGGCAGAAACATGAGCGGGTCCTGGCGTCAGAAAAAGCAGGAAACGCACTTTGCTTGCCAGTTCAGGTTGTTGCTTGAGCAGCACTCCGAAAGCGTTTATCGAACGAACGATATTCTTATGTGGTTCTGCGCGTTCGACCGTAACGAACGTGTGTCGTGTTTCCGAATCGGTAAGCCCCTCGACAAAACGCTGGGTAGTTGGAAATTCGACAAGAGTCTTGAACTGTTTCGCTCTCACCGGTGGGGCGGAAACGGACAGGTGGGTGATGTGCCCTCGATATACGAGGCCATCTCGAACGGTATCCAATTCACTTGTATGTGCCTGAGCGCAAGCGATAAACGCTTTGATTTCCACCACTGACGGGAATGAGAGCACATCGGCGGACATCAAACTTTCAAGTAGTTCAGCACGCCATGTCGCAGGTAACAACTCAAACTCCGAAGGGCACGGCCATGGTGTTTCGAAAGAGTGGTGAATCACCGAATCCGGAAGTTCGTCGCGAACAAAACCAGGTACCAGCATGAGTTGATAGTCGCGTGATACCAGAGTAAGCGATCCGTCGCCCGCTACCGCTGATATCTCTTTGGCAAATGCCTCGTTTACGGCACAGTAACCGCGATTCCAAGCATCATGCTCCTTATCGCCAATGTTTGGGGTAAATGTTGGGCTCCACGATCTGTGGAGAAGAAACCACAACAATGGATTACAGATGACGTTGTAGAACTTGTGATGAACACGGCGAGGTGGTGAAACAAATCGCACTGACCAAAATTCGGGTAAGGCATTACCAAAAATTGAACGATCGCCATTGGCAACGGCCTCGGAAGCCTTTCGATCAGCCGCGCTCACGGCAGCAGATACCCACGTAATGGGAATATCTGCCATCGGTTCGAACATTTCCGAGACGCGAGTAGTAGCTCGCTTTCCAATCACATCTGCCGAATCGTCATCTGCGAAGTAGAGGGGACCGCGATTGACGGCTACGATGAGTTTGCGCCATCAATTTTGAAGTCGGTCACAGAAGATTGAGTTTTATCACCGCTCTGATGAGCCATGGAGTTTGCCCTGCCGTGATCACTTGGCCTCATACAGACATTGACCGATCACGGTGGTCGTTTCTAAAACGAATTCAATCACTCGAACACAGCGCCGTCAAAGTTCAAATGACGCAAATCATCTTTGACACACGAATTGAGCCCTATCTAAAATCGTTGTTTGATTTAACGTTTGAATCCAATCGATGATTCCAGTTGGCGAAACCAACCTCGCCAATTACCTGCGTGCAGTTCGGAGAAAAATGACCTCCAGCCCTCCAAAAACAGCGGATGAACTACGAGAGGCGTTCCTTTCGTATTTCGAAGGCCACGATCACCTTCGAATTCCCTCGGCATCGCTGATTCCTGCCGCGGATCCCACGCTGTTGCTCATCAATTCTGGAATGGCTCAGTTCAAGCCGTACTTCTCCGGAGAAAAAGAACCTCCACATCCACGAGTGACGACATCGCAGAAATGCTTCCGAAGCACCGATATCGAAGAGGTTGGGGACGATACACATCTCACAATGTTCGAAATGCTCGGCAACTTTAGTTTTGGCGACTATTTCAAGAAGGAAGCCTGCGAGTGGGCGCTTGATCTTCTAACTAATAAGTTCGGGCTCGACCCAGAACGCCTCTACTACACGGTCTACAACACCGACGACGAAGCCGAACAGATCTGGCGTGATCTCGGTATTCCTGCTGACAGGATTTATCGATTTGGTGAGAAGGACAACTGGTGGGGTCCGGCTGGCGATGAAGGTGTTTGCGGCCCCAGCTCTGAGATCAACTACTATAGCGGATCACTCGACGATATCCCTGTGGTGGACGACCCGATTAGGGACGGCGAATGGGGGCCCAACTACCACGATGATTTCATGGAGCTGTACAACCTCGTTTTCACGACGTACTACCGTGATCTCGAAGGCAACGACACGCTATTACCCGCCAAGAACATCGACACCGGTCTGGGACTTGAGCGAACTCTCGCGATTCTGAACCACCAGGCGAACGTATACGAAACTGATGCGTTTCGTCGCATTATCGAACATGTAGAGCAACTTTCTGGAAAACAGTGGGGGTTGGACGCTGAAACCGACCGCTCGATCCGGGTTGTTTCGGAGCATGCACGTTCGGCGTCGTTCTTGATTGGTGACGGGGTAATTCCGGGTAATTCGGGACGTGGGTACGTGCTGCGTCGATTGATCAGGAGAGGCATGCTATTCGGTCGTAAGATCGGCATGGACACATCGATGCTTTCCACAATCTCTCAAACAGTTTCCGACCACATGGGCGCTACGTATCCAGAACTAGTTGGCAACTACGAATTCATCAAAGACGTTCTGAAACAGGAAGAAAACAGCTTTTCACGAACACTCGAATTCGGAGCCCTAGTTCTCTCAGGAATGATCGACCACCGGAAGGCGAATCCGGATGCTGTTGAGCAGCTAAAAGATGGGAAGTCGTTGAGTGTTCCAGCAGGTGACGACAGTCGTTCTGTTGGAATTCGATTGGCGGTCGCTGAACTTGAGCGATTGTATGAATCGGACGACTCCGATGATATCGACGGTTGGCGAGACCATATTTCGGGCACAGAAGCGTTCATTCTTTACGACACGTACGGCTACCCGTATGAAGTAACCGAAGAAGTTGCTGGCGACGCTGATATGTCAGTTGACCGAGGCAGTTTCGACACCGAAATGGAAGCTCAACGTGAACGGGGACGAGCGGCAGGCGGTTTCGGCGGAAATGCCGACTCAAAACGTGTTTACGAAGAGCTCGGTGTTGAGGACACGCCATTTGTTGGATACGAAACCCTTATTTCCAACACCTCTATCGTCGCAATCGTAAAAGATGGTGCGGCTGTGGATTCCGCATGTGAAGGTGACGAAGTAGAAATCGTTCTCAGCAACACGCCTTTCTATGCGGCTCGCGGTGGCCAGGTTGGCGACACGGGCACGATAACCGCCGATGGGGTTGAAGTTCAGATTTCAGACACCCTCGCGCCTTTCGGCCACGTCAACGTCCACTACGGCACAGTCACATCCGGTTCGATCAACAAGGGTGCTGCAATCACTGCCACGGTCGACGGAGAGCGTCGGGAAAGGATACGTCGCAATCACACAGCAACCCATCTCGTCCACGCTGCACTGCGAGAGATCGTCGGCAGTCATGTTCGACAGGCCGGATCTGTAGTAGATCCTGATCGGCTCAGATTCGATTTCACGAACATGCAGGCGTTGACCAAAGATCAAATCAAAGCTGTTCAGGATCGAGTCAACGAGAAGATTCGTCTGAATCGCGATGTTGAAGTTCACTGGACAACCTACGGTGAAGCTGTCGAAGAGGGAGCTCTTGCGTTTTTCGGCGACACATACGATAACGAAGTCCGCACGATCAAGATCGATGCCCCGTGGAGTCACGAGCTCTGCGGCGGAACTCACATGGATCACACGGGTGGTATTGGTACGTTCCTGATCATGTCCGAAATCGGTATCGGATCGGGAATGCGTCGTATGGAGGCGATAACAGGACTCGCATCCGAGCAGGCGATCTTCGAACGATTCGGTGCACTTGACGATATCGCAGCAAGATTCCGCGTTTCAGTTTCGGAAACGGCGAACCGAATCGATTCCCTTTCCGACGAGTTGAGTCAAGCTCGCAAGCAGGTCGCATTCCTAGAAGAACAATTGCTCCAAGCCAATGTTGGCGGTGGAAAGTCGAATAATTCTTCTAGTTCCTTTGATATCGACTCGGACGGATCGTCGATTCACGTGGAGGTCAGCGAAGTTCCAGCGTCGAACGTTGGAGCACTCCGTAAAACGGGCGATCATCTGAAAAACCAGATTGGCAAGGGTGTTGTGGTCTTAGGAAGCGTGATTGGAGGCCGACCGATGGTAGTGGTTATGGCAACCGAGGACACGGTAAAGGCCGGTATTCATTCAGGCAATATTGCGAAAGCTATCGCAGGCAAGATGGGGGGCGGCGGAGGTGGTAGTCCGGCGGTCGCACAGGCTGGCGGTAAGAACGCCGATCAACTCGCTGAGGCACTCGGATCTACCGAAGAGATCATCAGGGAATCATTGAACGACGGGGCAGGGAGCTAGTCATCGCTGAAACCGGACGGTTACTGGGAGTTGACTACGGCGAGGCGCGGATAGGTCTCGCGTTGAGTGATCCGACGGGCACCATCGCAACTCCTATCGAAGCGATAAAGTCAGTCGGATCTCAGGACGTAGCGAATATTACTCAGGTGGCGACAGAGAACGAAGCCAAGGGAATCATTGTCGGGTTTCCGCTTTCCCTCGACGGATCACAAGGGCCGGCAGCTCGGAAGGTAAACGCTTTTTGCGCTCGATTGCGCAAGGAGACCGACCTTCCTGTTATTGCATGGGACGAACGAATGACCACAGTCGAAGCACAATCGCTGCTTAGACAGGCAGGAAAGTCGCCCTCTCGAGCACGTGGAGCAGACCGCGGCAAGATAGACTCAGCGTCTGCCGCAATTATCCTCGACTCGTACATCCAGTCGTTCTAATCGACCTCATTAACACAGATCGCATGCACAGGGCTGAATACGCCCACGGAGAACCATGAGCAGCAACATAGGCGTGATGGGACATCCCATCGGTCACACGAAGTCACCGGTGTTCCAGCAGGCTGGACTCGACGAGCTCGGTATCAAAGAAACGTTTGAGGCTTGGGATATCGCCCCCGAAGCTCTCGATGAGAAGGTCACGACGTTCCGAGCCAGTGGATTTCTTGCTGGCTGTGTAACTTTGCCGCACAAGCAGGCTGTGATACCGATGGTTGATGAGCTTACTGAGGCAGCTCAAGCTGTTGGTGCGGTCAACTGGATATTCAACCGTGATGGCACACTCGTCGGGCACAACACCGACGGTACCGGCTTCCTGCGTGCTCTCAAAGAAAAAGCCGGATTTGATCCCAAAGGCGTCGATGCGGTTGTGTTTGGAGCCGGTGGTGCGGCACGGGCAATTGTGTATGCGTTGAAAACAGCCGGTGTGAATCGTCTGACCATCGCCAATCGAACCCTCGAAAAAGCTCAGGCTCTCGCTTCGTATTTCTCAGAGGGACGCTTCAAGCCAAACGCTATCGGACTGAACCGAGATGAACTTTCGAATTTCGTTCCATACGCCACATTGCTCGTGAACACGACTTCACTTGGGATGGCTGGCGGGCCCGCCGAAATGGCAACACCGGTCACTGCTGACATGATTTCAGCCGACACCGTGGGGTACGATGCGGTCTACGCACCGCCAATGACGAAGTTCTTGCGGGAAGTCGAAGAAGCCGGTGGAACTGCCGCGGGTGGGATCACAATGCTGGTTTTCCAGGGCATCGAAGGATTTGAGATGGCGACCGGTCAGAAAGCACCGGTGGACATCATGTTTACGGCTATTGAGCAGGCTCTGAAATCCAGTTAGTAACAATAGTTGCTGGCAACTGCCTATAATCGATGAGCAAAGCCTGATTTTCTACAGGCTCACCATGTTTGCTATTTATTCGCATTGAACTAACGAGAACCTATACGAATGACGACATTTCGATACCTCACAGCCGGGGAATCTCACGGTCCCGGTCTGACGGTAATAGTTGAGGGAATTCCGGCTGGTCTGAATTTGACCGAGGAGTACATCGAGAAGCAGATGTCTCGTCGACAAAAAGGCTACGGTTCTGGCGGTCGCATGAAGATCGAAAAGGATCGTGCCGACATTCGATCGGGGGTTAGGCACGCCGTTACGCTCGGTTCGCCCATCGCGATGTGGATCGAAAACCGTGACTTCGCAAACTGGACCGACGCGATGTCCGTTTCCGAAGTAGGTGACGATTGCGATAAGAAGGTGTACACAAAGATCGTTCCCGGTCACGCTGATTTCCCAGGTGCGTTGAAGTACGTTCAGCACGACCTGAGAAACGTACTCGAACGCGCCTCTGCGAGAGAGACAGCCGCACGGGTGGCTGCTGCATCTGTCGCACGCCGATTACTCGAGGAAATCGGGATATCCATTCACTCCCGGGCAGTTACAACCGGTGATCAGGACGGACGCGCCGTCGCGACCGAAGATGTCGATTGGGATGCGGTCGAGGCGTCAGAAGTTCGTGCTTCCGATTCTGATGCAGACGAGCGGTTCAAAATCGCTATCGATAAATCAAAAGCCGATCGTACCACGATTGGTGGAGTGTTCGAAGTTGTCGCGTTCGGTGCGCCAGTTGGACTCGGCAGTCACGTTCACTGGGATCGAAAGCTCGATGCAAAAATTGCCCAGGCAATGATGAGCATTAACGCCGTGAAAGGTGTGGAAATCGGATCAGGTTTCGCCAATACCCGCAAGCCGGGCAGAGAAGTCCAGGACGTAATAGAGCCCGACCCGTCGGATCCTCGTAAGTTCAGCCAGATTACAAACCATGCCGGTGGAATCGAAGGTGGCATGTCCAACGGCAACCCTATCGTTGTGAACGTCGCAATCAAACCCATCGCGACCATGACAAACCCACTACCCTCGGTCGATATCAACACAGGTGAAATTGCCGAAGCAGCGTACAACCGCAGTGATGTTTGTCAGGTCGCACGAGCATGTACTGTTGGAGAGGCGATGCTTGCGCTAGTTCTGGCAGATGTCGTGCTTGAAAAATTCGGTGGCGATTCGGTGGATGAGATCAAACGCAACTGTGCCGGATACATTGAATCTCATCAGGCTTTCGGCAACGGTTAAGCTGCGATCTGCTCGTATCCGAGAGAACAGATACCTTGAACGAACCTACCGGCGCAAAACCGAATATCTACCTGATTGGACTCTCCGGAACCGGAAAAACCCGGTCGGGTAGGCGTGTCGCGGAATTTCTTGGCTGGCCATTTGTTGAAATGGACGGCGTGATCGAGGACCGAGCAGGGAAATCGATTCCTCGAATTTTCGTGGAAAATGGAGAAGATTTCTTCAGGGATCTAGAATCCCAGATTCTCGCAGAGATTGCCGCCCGGGGGGGGCGTGTTGTATCCACCGGCGGTGGTGTTCCGATCCGTGTTGAGAACCGCAAGATCATGCAGGCTTCCGGTCTGATTGTTCGTCTCAGCGCCAGCCCTGAGTTGATCCACCAGCGACTCGTGAGTTCGGCTCCTCAACGTGGTCGAGCAATAAGACCGCTGTTGGGTGACGACGCTCCGATCGAAAAGCTGCGGAATATGCTGGATGAACGCGAGGAAGCCTATGCGGCCGCTAGCGTTACGATAGATACAGAACGTAAGTCCCATGATCAGGTTGTGGAAGCAATCGCTGAAGCATGGCGTTCCAGCGGTATGGCGGAGTCGGATAACAGATGACTGATCAAGATCAAAATCTTGCAGCTGTCGTAAATACAACCCAGGGCAGCTACCGAGTAATCGTCGGCCGTGGGGTTGTGGATGATCTCGGTCACGAACTGAAGAAAACCGGTCTGCAGGGTAGAGCATTTCTTATTGCGGACTACGTAATGTTCCCGAATCCCGTTCGCCGCGCTCAAGAAGCTCTTGAACGAGGCGGTTACGAAACACACGTTCTTTCACTCGAAATCAGCGAATCGAACAAGAATCTCGAAACTGTCCAGATCGTCTACGAATGGCTAGCCGATCTGCGAGCCGAACGCCGCGACATAGTGGTCGCAATGGGTGGTGGTGTGACGGGTGATCTTGTGGGATTCGCTGCCGCTACGTGGCTGCGAGGGGTCGCGGTGGTACATGTACCGACCAGCCTTGCGGCTATGGTCGATTCATCTATCGGTGGAAAAACAGGCGTCAATATTCCCAAGGGAAAGAACTTGCTTGGTGCATTTCATCAACCCCGGTTAGTACTGCAGGATGTCGGGCATATCGAGACACTCCCGCCGCGGGAGATGGCAGCAGGATGGGCAGAAGCGGTCAAACACGGCTTCATACTCGATTCGCAGTTACTCGACATGTTCGAACGACTCGCCCCTCAAATGGTTGCTCTCGAAGGCGATGAACCCGTCGATGCGATTCGACGCAGCGTGGCCATTAAGGGTGAGATCGTCTCAGCCGATGAATTCGAGACCGGTGATGATCGAGTACTGCTGAACTACGGACACACAATCGGCCATGCCATCGAAAACGTCTCGGGATACGGCACGTACCTGCATGGCGAGGCTGTGGCGATCGGAATGATGGCGGCGGCTGGAATTGCCGAGCGGCTCGGCATGATCGATTCTGAGCTTGTGGACCGACAACGCAGCGTCCTCAAAGCTTACGGCTTGCCAGTCAAAGCGCCAGGTCTCGATATCGACGCACTTATCGACGCCAGCAAAAGCGATAAGAAATCTCGCGGCGGAACAATTCGCTGGGTGCTGCTCGAAGGCCCTGGCATGGCGACAACCCGTAGGGACGTCCCCGAGGACATCGTTCGGGAAGCTGTTCAGGTCGTTCTCGACTAAATCTCGAGAATCATCTCATCAATCACCTGCTTGTAATGTCGTATGTTGACGTTAATTGTTGTCTTCTGGCAGTTTATCGAGTCTAGTAATACTTCCTTCAGATATTAAAACATAGCGCCTCATTCGGTGAAACCAAACGAGGCGGATGTAACTACTTTTAGCAGGTGAGGCGGTTGCCAGTCGGATTACTTGAGTCCACCAGCGACTGCAGGAACAATACTCAGTTCGTCTCTGTCGGCGACCGCGCTGGCCAGACCATCCAGATATCGAACATCTTCGCCGTTCAGGTAGATGTTGACAAAGTGACGAAGCTCACCTGAGTCATCGACCAGCCGTTCTTTCATGCCGGGATACACCAACTCAAGAGCATCAACGATTGCACCGATGGTTGAGCCATCTGTATCAACGCTGGTTTCACCATTGGTGAGTTTCCTGAGAGGAGTTGGAATTTTTACGGTTACAGCCATCTGTTTTCCTGTTTCTTTGCGGGTTCCCTCGGGTTGAGTCGAGGCGATCAGTTTCTAAAAGTATGTTTGACGCTATTTTAATAATTACGGTCGTGGGCTGTATGCGATGTCGCTAGCCGGCGAGAATATCACCGTCCAGAGAATGAACCTCGGAACCTTGTTCTTTCACCCACTCCAACCCTCTCTCGATTTCATCCACCGAACCCTCGATCTCGAGAATGACCCATCCATTCTCGGAATCGATATCGGCACGGCGAATGTTGGTTACAACCTCGAACTTATGCCCGAGTTCGTATATTACTGGGCTCTGAATTTTTTCGGTTTTGAATACGAATTTCACTCTTCGGAATGGCATTAGCCTACTGCTGCTCCTGTCACGACATCGTCGAATGACCGAACTGTCGGATCAATGGTTACAGTTTCGACTGAATCAGCGATTGCTTCAAGTGTCTTGAGGCCAGTACCAGTGATAAGAGCAACAGTTTCTTGGTCCGGACCAATTACGCCTTCGCGTACGAGCCGCCGGAGTGTTGAGATTACAACTCCACCTGCAGTTTCAGTGAAGATGCCCTCGGTTTCGGCAAGAAGTTTCATGCCTTCGGCAATTTCCGATTCCGGAACAATTGTTCCCGTACCACCAGTCTTGTTAGCAATACTAACGGAGTAGTAACCATCGGCAGGGGAGCCAATAGCCAACGATTTGGCGATCGTGTCGGGAACGACAGGCTTCGGATGCGCCTGTTTCTCAACGAATGCTTTTGCGACCGGTGAGCATCCAAACGGTTGAGCGATGTGCATTTTCGTATCAGCACTATCGATAATCCCAAGTGAAGCGAACTCGTTGAGTCCCTTATATACCTTTGTGAACAAAGATCCTGATGCCACCGGAACAATGACGTGCTGCGGCGCGTGCCAGCCAAGTTGCTCGGCAAGTTCGTAACCGAGTGACTTGCTGCCTTCTGAGTAGTACGGGCGCATATTGATATTCACGAACGCCCATCGGCGGTCGTCACCGAGTTCGGAACACAAACGGTTTACGTCATCGTAATTCCCGTTTACGAGAACTACGGATCCGAATATCGCGGCACCCAGAACTTTTCCGCTCTCGAGATCTGCAGGTATAAACACCATCGTGTTCATCCCGGCTTTAGCTCCATGGGCGGCGGTTGCTCCAGCGAGGTTTCCTGTAGAAGCACATGCAATGGTGTCGAAATCGAACTCGATCGCCTTAGTTGAAGCAACAGAAACCACTCGGTCTTTGAACGAGTGCGTTGGGTTAGCCGCGTCGTTTTTGATCCATAGGTTGTTCAGCCCTAGCTCTCTGCCGAGATTGTCGGCTTTGAGCAGGGGGGTCATGCCAGCACCAATATTTACGGCATTGTCACGGCTGGCGGGAAGAAGCTGATCGTATCGCCAGATGGTCAATGGGCCGTCCTGAATCGATTCACGGCTTAAGGTTTTGGCAATTTCGTCATAGTCGTAGTTAACTTCCAACGGACCAAAACAAAAGTCGCAAACATAGATCGGCTCTTCTGGGTAGTCACGACCACACTCTTTACAACGCAGGGACTGGACATTTGGCAATTTCTAGACTGGACCTCTCAACGGAAGGTGTTGCATAGATCACTTCCGGCAGTCCGGCCGGGAGTGACAACAGCAGCTCCTGATCCGAAGCTCGTTGATTCACCGACAACCTGAAGGAATAGCAGAAGGAATCTGAATCCTCTCAGGGAGTAGAACTAGTTATCAATAATATGGGCGAGATTCGACATCGTCAATTTGTCAAGCGTGGTCATTCTCAATGACACCTGATTTGACGCGTCCGAAACGTGTTGAGGAATATATGTTCTAGATTAACGCACCGCTAGCTTCGAGTTCGCAGAGATCGAGGAGTTTTCTCAAGGTACTCGCGTCGCCACGTCGATCTATCCACCAGATGAAATTTGCGGAACTATCAACGAAGGTTCGCAAGCGACAAGAGCAGAACCGCTGTCGGGGTGAATCTCTCCAGAAACGATATTCAAAATCGTCGATTTACCCGCGCCGTTGGATCTACCAACACGATATTTTAACCCGCATTCACGTTGTCGAGGACGGTTGTGGGAGCAAATGACTTTGTGATCCCGTTAAATTGCAGCATAGCCTACACCTTGTCGGGCGCGTCCAGAATTTCGGAGCGATCCGATCATTCTCAAATGTGAGTGAAGTAGGTTTACTAGCGCAGAATGTCCTCGCAGTTGGCAAACCCGACTTGCTCGCCATTCACGACTCAATTAATCACATGGCAATGCAAATCGAACCTTATGCGTGCAGAATGCTTCAAACACACCGATTTATCCCTACCTTGATTCAAAAACAAGTGAGTAAAAATGATCATCGAATGGAATGTCCACATGTTCAGTTCAGATACTGAGCGATACCCTTTCCATGAGCGAGCCGCGTACACACCAGCCGTAAAGCAACTAACGCCCGATCCGCTTGCTGAATACCTCGAACGGATGGTCCACGAAAAGATCGACCGGGCTGTGCTGGTTCATCCGGAACCTTACGGGGATGATCACAGGTTGGCTCTAGATTGCGTGGCAGCGCGCCCTGATTTGTTCAAGACGACTGCACTGTTCTACCCGAAGGACGATGCTGCTCCAGCAAAGCTGAAGCAGCTCGTAAGTGACTATGGAGAGTCTCTCGTAGCGTTCCGGTTCCACGCTCACGAGGGCAAGCGAACGTATCTCGACTCCTTCGACGACGCCAACGTACGAGAACTGTGGAAAACGGCTGGCGAACTGGGTCTGATTATTGAACTTCACATCGGTCCCGACTATGCGGCTCAGGCAGCGAAACTCGCTAGAGAATTCAGTGAATTCACCGTACTCGTGGATCATATGGCGGAAGCTAAATTTGGATCAGGACCTGAGTATTCCGACACGATCCGGATGAGCGAACTCGACAATGTCTACATGAAGCTCTCAGGACTCAATCACTACGCCACCGACGAACCACTCTACGAAAGCGTGATCCCGTTTAGCCGATGGGTTGCCGATTCTTTCGGTCCCGACCGAATGGTGTGGGGCAGCGGGACACCCGGTATCGTCGACTCCCATCTATCGCACTGGACTGAGGCGGACCGAGCAAAGGTCAAAGGCTGCAACCTTCAACGACTACTCGGCTTCTAGGGGGCAAGAGCCACGACGATTGCGCCGACACCAATCGTGGCCGCTCCGGCAATCCTGTTCGAACCGACAGATTCCTTCAAAACAATTGCCGCAAGTAGAACACCGAACACGATCGCCAGTTCTCGAAACGGACCAACGTAACTCACCGGCGCGATTCGGAATGAACTCAATACAAGTCCATATGAAGAAAATTGCAGCAGGCCACCCGCAATCGCAACGCGCCAGTGATTTCTGAGTTCATCGGAAAAATCCGATATGTTGTAGCTTCTGCGAAGTATCGGCAGAATGCCAAGAGATCCACCCAACTGCACCATGAACATGTAGAGCAGGGGTTCAACATATTCGATGCCTTGCTTGTCCCAGTTCGAATAGCCGGCAATTAGAATGCCAGTAGCGATCGCAAACATCACCCCTCGATCAGCCAGCAGCGCACGTGGTCGCAACCAGACTTTGAGCCCTTCAGATGACGAAGCACCAACTACCACAACCCCGAGAAATATTGCGGCAATTCCAAGTGCAGCGTGGATCGAAACCGACTCTTTCAGGATTAGCACTCCGAACACCGGAATCAGTACCAGACCAAGCCCTCTTGCGACTGGATATACGACTGAGAGATCGCCATGTTTGTACGCTCGCCCAAGAGTAAAGAAGTAACCAATATGAAGGATTATTGTCCCAACGACGAAAATCCATCCGGTTGCAGATGGCGCCTTGGTAACAAGTAGATAGATCGCGAACGGAAGCACAACAACACCACCGAGAAACGCCATGAACCAGTTCGTGATCTCAGGTACAGGGGATTTGCGAACCAGAATGTTCCAGGAGGCGTGACAGAGTGCCGCCAGTAGGACAAGTACAACCGCGGTGCCGGACATGGGAGACTCGCCTCAGGTGATGAACTGGGGGCTCTTATGTTCGTGATCCGCAGCAATTGCCCAGTCGCCTCGGAGTTTGACGCCACCGTCAGCCTTAGGCTTGGTGATGTACTCAACAGTTCCGATCGAACGTACCATCGCCATGTCTTCCGGTCGGCATTTAGCGGTAACCATGATGACCGGGATAGGGCTGGTGAGAGTATCGGCTTTCAAAGTAGCGAGTGCGAGCCTTACATCGGGGCTGTCATCAACGACAAATATTCGAGCCAATTAACTAGTCACCTCTACAAAATTCGTACACACACACTTCACATCTGTACCGTGACGGGGCACTCAGCACCTTAACAACTGATTCTTCCATAAATCGGACAGCTTTGCACCCGATACGGTTGCGGAGTTGCGAAATTACACCGGGATCAACATCATGTATGTTACCCATCAAAATTTTACGGACATTACCCCTGCACTGAGACGAGAATGATATGCACTACCAGGATGAACGAACAACCGGCTGCCGGATCTCGGATTCATGGACGTACCGGGGACTCAAGACCGTAATTCTCGAAAACGAATTGCTAAAGGTCTCGCTGATCGCAGACAAAGGTGCCGACGTATTCGAATTCATCCACAAGAAGACTGACACCGAGTTCATGTGGCGTACACCGTGGTCGGTCAGGAACCAGAGTCTCTCTACGCCTCCAACAGGTGATGGTGACAACATCTGGCACGACGCTTATATCGGCGGATGGCAGACCATCGCTCCAACTGGTGGGCCTCCACAGAAGTACGCCAACGCCGATCTCGGACAGCATACCGAGGCGACTCTGATGCCGTGGGACGCTGTGATCGTTGAAGATACCCCGGAAAGAGTTAGCGCAAAGTTCAGTGTGAGAACAGTACGCACGCCGTTTTGGATCGAAAAAGTTGTAACAATGCAATCTGACAGTCCCGTTCTCACCGTGACAGACACGCTTACGAATCAGGCTGAAGAAGAGTCCGAAGCGCAGTGGGGGCAGCACGTTGCATTCGGCGATCCTTTCCTGTCTCCAAACTGCCGCCTTGATATGGCTGCTGCCGATCATTTCGTACCTCCGGGGTGGGGAGATCGCCTCAAGGACGGTCACGTTGGCACGTGGCCAAACGCAGTCGATCCTGATGGAGACGATGTAGATATGGCGAGTTTCCCTCCGAAATCCGACCGTGTTCAGGACTACTCGGTATTCAAAAACCAAAAAGAGGGTTGGTACGCCGTCACTAATCCCGATCGTGGCGTTGGCTTCGGGCTTGCCTACCCTGTCGATACGTTCAAGTACCTCTGGTACTGGCAGGTCTTTGGCGGTGCTTTTGGATACCCGTGGTACGGTCGCACATACAACGTTGGTCTCGAGCCGTTCACGAGCCTAAGTTCAGGAATACCCGAGCCGGGAACTGACGAGCGAACCTCAATGATCTTCAAACCGGGCGAGACTAAATCGGCGACAGTTCGAGCAGTCATCTACGAAAGCACGACCGGCGTATCTCACATCTCGCAAGATGGTGAAGTGAGCACGATCTAGATTTGTTACTAATCAAAGAGGCGGGAACTATGTGCGAGCCACCTGTTTCTTGCCCTCTGGTTTTAAGCTGACTCGGACTACACTTCTGCCAGAACACCTTCATCGGTTTGATGGGCACGAATCCAGTCCCAATCGAGCGGAACACCGATGCCGGGACCGTCTGGTGCGTAGACATTGCCTTCGCTATCGATGCCATCGAGATCATCGTTGTAGCCGAGATAGACCGGTGCTCTGGTTGTTTTCACCTTCGGGTGAACGAGTCCAAGTTCGAAGAAGTTGGTGTTTCGTATCGAAGACATGATGTGACGGTGAACCGGTCCAGGACCATGCAATTCCACATCCAGGCCGAATCCTTCGGACGCGTGGGCGATTTTCATTGCGCCAGTCACACCACCGTCTTCGTGTGCACCGGCTCGAACGTAATCAGTCCCCTCAGCCACGATAAAGTCGACGTGCTGCTCAAGCAGGCGAATGTGCTCTGTTTGGAGCAACGGCGTCTTCACCATTTGGCGAAGTTTGCGATGTGCGAACTGCGAAACACCCCCATCCTGGTACGGATCCTCCCACCAGAAAAAATTCGCTTCATCACAGGCAAGACCAAGCCTCAGAGCATCACCAAAATTCTTGATCTCGCAGGCGGGGTCGATCAGCAGGTCCATTCGACCGTCAAACTGCTTACCAAGATTGAGGACATTGTCCACCTCGCGCTGAATATTGCTCCCTGCGAGTCCCCAGCCATGAACCTTGAATGATCGATATCCCATCTCGTAGCACTGCTCGGCAAAGTCGGCGAAATCCTGAGGAGTCTGCAGACCACCGTTTTCGTCACCATGAAGCGTCGAGGCGTATGCAGGCAACGCCTTTTTTTCGCCACCCAGTAGTCGATAAAGCGGCTCGTCGTACAGTTTGCCAGCGATGTCCCACAGGCAGATATCGATCACCCCAACACCCAACATAGCGCCGTGTCGCAGTCCGCGTTTGGTGTCGTTGTAGATCTTCTCACGAGAAAGTACGTCTTTACCAATCAGATATTGCGCAACCGTTTGAACGTCGCCAATAGCCCGTCCGATCTCAGGGTATTCACCAACGATTCCCTGATCGGTGTGAATCTGAAGGATCGTCCCGGTCTGGGTTAGTTTCGATCCTGCCTCGTAGACCATGTTGAACGTGTTGTAGTCCTTACCAACATTTTCCAACTCATGCTCGTATGTGGTGACTGACACTTTTGTAATCTTCGGACTGGCTTTCATTTCCATCTCCTGGGTTGTTGGGGTTGAATATCGCCTGGGTAGCAATCGAATACGGTGGCTACGGTGTTCGATTTGAATTGATTTCGCGGCGGGATGTTAGCACTAATCGATGAGGCAATTCCTCATCAAACGGCCGATTGCGTCATGTTGTCCCCCGTGTAGAATTCCGTCGAAATTCATAGCAAAGCGAACTCGATCGAAAAAACTACATGCAAGCAATCGTTTATCACGACAACAAAGATCTGCGTCTTGAAGATATTCCAGAGCCTTCACCTGGACCCGGCGAAGCAAAACTTCGAATAACCGGTACGTCGATCTGCGCAACCGATATTGAAGAGTGGCAGTATGGTCCTCTCTGGGTGCAGCACGGCTCTCCGAACGCGATGACAGGTAAGCAGACTCCGCTCGTGATCGGTCACGAGACCGCAGGAACCGTAGTTGAACTGGGTGATGGCGTCGACAACGTCGCAGTTGGCGACCGGGTTGCGATTAACACCGTACTTACCTGCGGAACCTGCTTCTGGTGCATACGTGGTCAACAGTCTGTATGCCCAAATATGGCCGTCGCAGGGTTCATGGCGGATGGTGGACTCGCTGAGTTCATGGTTTGGCCTGCTGGAAAGCTTGTTCCGATGCCCGACAGTATCTCGGATACCGAGGGCCCACTTCTTGAACCAGCGACGGTTGCAGTACACGGGGTTCGTCGATCTGGTGTGCGACCGGGCGATAATGTAGCGATAATCGGGTGCGGCACCGTCGGGCTGTTATCAGTTCAGGCGTTCAAGGCAGCAGGAGCGCGTGTAATAGCGCTCGATATTCGGGAACAGAGCCTTACTCTCGCAAAGGAACTTGGCGCCGACGAAGTCATAAGTTCTCGCGACGAGAGCGCAGCAGGTGCCAATATACTCGAACTCACCGGAGGGATTGGACCTGATATAGCGGTCGAAACTGCAGGTGCGAAAGAAACTCCGCGCATGGCGATCGAGTGGACGCGCCGTGGCGGAACAACTCTACTCATCGGTATCTACTCGACTACACCCGAAATCAATTTCAACAACGTTGTGGGCCCCGAACTCACCATCATCGGCTCAGTCGCTACTTCACCTGGTGATCTTGAAGCCGCTGTCGAGCTCGTCGGAAGCGGAAAGATCAATGTCAAACCGCTAATCTCGGAGATCGTCCCGCTCAGCAGGGCAATGGAAGACGGTTTCGAACGAATGCTCGATCCCAACAAAGACATTTACAGAATCGTTATTCAGCCAATTTCCTGAGGAACTAGAAGTCAATATGCACTATCAAGAAGAACGAACGACAGGATGTCGTGTTTCGGACGCATGGACCTATCGGGGGCTGAAAACGGTTGTTCTTGAAAACGAAATCGTGTGTGTGACGGTACTTGCCGACAAAGGTGCCGACATCTACAGCTTTGTACACAAGCCGACCGATACCGACTTCATGTGGCGTACACCGTGGGGAGTCCGAGATCCCAAAACAACCGTACCGCCAACGGGTGATCCCAGTTCGATCTGGCTCGATTTCTACGAAGGTGGCTGGCAAACAGTTGTCCCGCATGGTGGTTACCCAGATCAGATCTACGGGGCTGATTACGGAATTCACGGTGACGTGAGCCTCATACCCTGGGATGCACAGGTTGTTGAGGACACACCGTACAAGGTTAGTGTTCGCTTTACGGCGAAAAGCTTGCGCATGCCGATGAAAATTTCAAAGACGCTATCGCTGGTTGCGGGTTCGCCAACGCTCAAAGTTGAAGAATCGGTCACCAATGAAGGAGAGGAAGATCTCGACATCGTCTGGCTAGAACATATAGCAATCGGCCCGCCTGTTTTGTCGGATAAAGCCCGGCTGTATTTACCTGATTCCAAGCTGTTAAGTCATCCGGAAAGTATAGATCCAAATTCGAAAATAGAGCCTGACTTCACTGGTGACTGGCCTAATATGAACGCCAAAGATGGTTCCGTGTTGGATTTCACGCGCATTCCGCCGAAAGAGGATCGATCTCTGGACATGGCTTACATGACCGAGATGACCGAAGGCTGGTATGCATTATTGAATGGAGACACCAATCTCGGTTGGGCGGTCAGCTATCCGGTCGAGACGTTCAAGTACCTCTGGTACTGGCGTAATTTTGGCGGTGGATACGGATATCCGTGGTACGGAAAATGCTACAACGCGGGTCTTGAACCCTGCACAAGCTTCGGAAATGGCGGTATAAAACAAGCCCAAGAAAATGGTACCGCTCTGAACATCGCTGCCGGAAAGACGCTATCGGTGACTATCAGTGCTGGACCGTTCACTGGATCGGGAGCCGTAAAACGAGTCGATCCAGAAGGCAACGTTACGTTTGGATAAGTAATCGAATTCGATGCCGATCGTCATAATATTTCATCTAATAATCGGCAATAAAACAGACAGGATTAGTAATGCGAAAGCGAATGTTTGGTAACTCAGGGCTTGAAACCTCCGTCATTGGATACGGCGGGTGGCCTATGGGCCGCGGAATGTACGGCGCGTTCGATGACGACCAGGCGATAGCCGCTGCGCGCGCATCGTACGAGAACGGCATCACGTTGTTCGATACCGCGGCCGTGTACGGATGGGGTTACGGCGAAACGCTGATGGGCAGGGCGCTAAAGGGCATTCGTGAAGACGTAGTTCTGGTCACCAAGGGTGCACGAGAATGGGTTCGAGACAATCCCGACAATCGCGCCGCTACCGTTTCTGACTCGGATCCGAAACGTTTGCTCGCTTCGATCGATGAAAGCCTGCAACGGCTTCAGACCGACTACATCGATCTTTTCCTGATCCACTGGCCCGATCACACACGTGCTTTCTCGGAGCCGATGGAGGCTCTCGAGCAAGCGAAGAAGGCAGGCAAAATCTGCCACACTGGTGTTTCCAACTTCAGCGTTGCCATGATGGCCGAGAGTCGAGAAACAAGTCAGATCATTACGAACCAGATCGGGTACCACATCTTCGACCGACGTCCCGAAGCCGAAGTGATGCCTTATGTTCGAGAAAACGGCATGGGAATCATGGCTTATGGCTCGCTATCACACGGACTCCTGACCGGCACGTGGGGTGCCGACAAGACGTTCGCAGACGACGATTGGCGCCGCGGCGGAGCGAACTTCGGCATCAGTTCGTGGGGTCCCGATAACCTTGCTGCGAACGTTGCTGTCGTTGAAAAGCTGAAAGTAATCGCAGCCGACCACGGTAAGACGATTCCGCAGCTAGCTATCGCCTGGGTACTCGCCAACGATTCGATTAGCGTTGCGTTGGCGGGATCAGTAACTCCCGCCGAAGCAACTGAAAACCTTGGCGGTGACTGGGAGATGTCGGCGGATCTCAAGAAAGTAATAGACGACCTCGTGCTTGCAGAAGGTTCCGGTGTCGGTACATCCGGCATGGAAATCGCCACTTAGGTAGAACGCATCACCAGACCCAGAGAAAATCCAAAGAAAAAGTAGCGAGCTACCGCAAATGATCATCGACACCCATTGCCACGCAGGGCAAAACTGGTTCCTGCCCATCGAATCGCTTGAGTTCGAGATGAATCAGGTGGGTGTCGATGCTGCGGTGCTCATTCAGCACGGTGGAACGTACAACAACGACTACCTGTTCGAAGAAGCTGCCAAGCGCGGTGATCGCTTCAAAGTGGTCGTGATGGTCGACCCGACTGATCCAGATCCGCTTGGAACGCTCGAGAAGTTGGCAGGGCAGGGTGCTGCCGGGGTGCGTATTGCCCCCGACGGCGCGTTTGACGCACTCTCGGATGTGACAGATATCTGGCGACGGGCTGGTGAGCTGGGACTGGCGATCAGTTCACTTGGTAACGCGAAGCAATTCTCTGCACCAACTTTCAAAAAGATCATCGATGATTGCCCCGATACACAGATCGTGATCGAGCACCTCGCAGGCGTCGGAATCACTGATCCGCCGTACACCGACTACGAGTCGGCACTCGAATGCGCACAACGTCCGAACATCACCCTCAAGGTTCCAGGATTGGGTGAAATCACACGTCGACCGCCGATCCTGTTGCCCGATTTCCGGTTCGACAACATCCCACCGCTATTCGAGATGGCGCACGAAGCTTTCGGAGCCGATCGAATGATGTGGGGCAGCGACTACCCGCCGAGTGCCGGTCGTGAAGGCTATGGCAATGCGCTCGAAGGCGTCAGGAATCATCCGGCGTTTGCCATGGGTGACGACGTTGATTGGGTACTGGGCGGAACGGCAGCGCGTGTGTGGGGCTTCGATAAAGGCTGAAACGCGCTTAGGGCATCGAGCAGTCAATCGGTCATTTTAATTACTCGGCCCACCACGAAGCGCCGACTAAACCCGGACCAGTATGTGCACCCATGAACGGGTGAAACTGTGTAACGAATAGCTCAGCGCATTCGAAATCTTCTACTGCCCAGCTACGAATGATCTCTGCTCGATCGGGCGCACCGGCGTGCATAACGTTGATGTGAGCCGGCCTTCCGGCAAGATCGTTCGTCATTTCCGATTGAATACGGTTGATCGCTCTCTGAACCGAGCGCGGCCGAGCTATCGCGCCGATTCGACCGGTTGAGTATTCCATCACGGGTTTAATGTTCAGCGCGTTCGTAGCCCAAACCGCAATCTTCGGAACCCGCCCACTACGGTGGACGAACCGAAGAGTGTCGAGCATGGCAACCAAACGGACCTTGTTAGCAACTGTTCTGGCAGCATCGGTGACTTCACCGATAGTCCCGCCGGAATCGGCGACGCGAGCTGCTGCGGTTGAAATCAACGCCTGTGAACTGGCCGTTGTTCCAGAATCGAACACACGTACTACATGCGTCGGAAGTTCGTCAATGAGCAGTTCAGCTCCAACCATCGCTGAATGGTAAGCGGCACTCAACTTGGCCGAAGTGCTCACACAAAAAATGCTTTCCGCCGTTGCAGCCGCGCTTCGGAACTTTTCGAGGTATTCGGCCGGTTTTGGGGCAGAGGTGGTCGGAACGTTCGCAGAAGTCGCAAGTCGAGCATAAAAATCTCGCAACTTTGCGTTCGTTCCATCGACGAGCGTATTGCAGTCGATAGTTATTTCCATTCGAGGTACGAACAGGTGATGCTCTGCGATCTGCTCTGGACCAAGCGCCGCGGCGGAGTCGGTAACAACTGCGACTCTACGTTCACGAAGACTCATTTTTACGTACTCGAAACTGATTCACACCGCAGCGAACGAACGATAGGGACTTCGACAAATTACACGGTTCTTGGTTCCAGTTGTGGTTCAGTTTAGGCAAACTCGATTAGAATTGATTGCTTGTACTCGCAAATTCACTGGCGTTATCGCACATAATTATCTAACAGATGACCTCTCAATTTAAGCCGGTACGACGGCTCCCCAACATGCGGGACTCAGGTCCAGAAGAGCTTGCTGCACGTGATGCGGCAACTTCGGTTCTGCGTGGCATATTTGGTATGCGAGGTTACGACCGTGCAGAAACTCCAATTCTTGAGCAGACTGAACTCTACATCCGCAAATCGGGCGGAGCGCTTTCGTCACGCTTGTATGGATTTACCGAACCGGGTGGGCTCGACGTCAGTCTTCGACCTGAATTCACCTCTGCGATCCTCAGGCAAACTGCCGATAACGGTGCTGGCAACGGCCCGATTCGGCTGATGTACGACGGACCAGTGTTTCGTTACGCCAGTCCCGAGGATGAGGATGGCGATAAAACTCGCCAGTTCACGCAGTTGGGCGCCGAGTTGATCGGAGCACCAGCACCATCCGCTGATGGCGAAGTCATAACGATGGCGCTTGAGGGTCTTGATGCACTCGGAATTTCCAACGCAAGAATCGTGGTCGGGCACGTCGGCGTGGTACAGGCGGCTCTCACTGAGTTCAATCTCTCTGAACGTGCGAAATTGTTCTTGATCAACAGTATTGGTGAGTTGAAAAGCGGTGAGTTCGACGCTGTATCGGAAAAAGCTACTGCTCTTGGATTTATCTCCGACGCAGTAGTCGACGACGCTCAGGCCGCCGCCGATCGCGAACGAATAGCCTCAACAATTGAACAGGTGATGGCCGAAGGCATCGGTGCTCCTCTTGGGAAAAACACCGGAGCGCGAACTCCCGAAGATATCGTGGCACGGCTGGCACGAAAGATGTCTCAGGCCGATAATCCAGCCGATTTCAAACGAGCACTGGAAATGCTTTCGCAGCTTTCGCAGATTCGTGGGCCTGCTAAAACAGCCTTGCCAGAAGGTGGTGACGTGCTCTCGGCAGCAGGAGTTTCAGAGGGAATCATCTCCAATCTAAGCGACGTGCTCTCGTCTGCGGAACTTGAAGGCGTGTCCACCGAACGAATCAACGTCGATTTCGGTATGGCTCGTGGTATCGCCTACTACACCGGGATGCTGTTCGACATTTACTCTGGCGAGGATGAGCGCGAAATCCTCGGTGGAGGAGGTCGATATGACGGTCTTACCCGTGCACTCGGATATGACCGTGACGTGTCTTCGCTCGGTTTCGCCTACAACCTCGATGCTGTTCTAGTTTCACTCGAGCAGACACCAGACCAGACAAGCGAAACAGTACTAGTGTCTGCTGCTGAGTTGGGATCAATCACTGCAGCGGTAGAAAAGGCACGCAAACTCAGGTCGGCAGGCAAACGCGCCGCTATCGATTTTGAAAACTCCAGATCGACTTCCGATGGGCAAGAGGTGAAATGAGTAGTCTCCGGTTCGCTCTCCCATCTACCGGTGCATTGTTCGACGGCACGTCGAAGTTGCTTTCCGACTGCGGTCTCGCAGTCAGGCGAGCTAACTCGCGTCGCTACACCGCCGACATTCCATCGTTGCCTGGTGTCGACATATTGTTCCAACGACAATCTGATATCACGATCGAAATCGACGGCGGCAGTGCCGATATCGGTATTGTCGGTCTCGATCGTTACTACGAATCGCGTCTGGAACGCGGCGATACGGTATTGCTGCACGATGGTCTCGGATTCGGCGATTCCAAGCTGGTTATCGCTGTTCCCGATTCCTGGCTTGATGTCACTAGTATGGCTGATCTCGCCGATATTGCACTGGAATTTCGTTCGAAAGGTCGCGATCTTCGCATTGCAACCAAATATGAACGGCTGGTGAAGCGATATCTGAACCAGAACGGCGTAAACTACGTATCGATGGTCCACGTCTCAGGAGGACTCGAGGCAGCTCCTGTAATGGGTTATGCCGACATAATTGCCGATATCACTGCTACCGGTACGACTCTTCGAGAGAACGGGCTGCGAATTCTCGTCGATGGCACGGTTATTGAGTCGCAATCAGTGATCGTCGGAAATGGTCAGGCTCTCGCGAGCGATCCCGACAAGCTTGCGAACGCAAGACGTATTCTCGAAAAGATCGAAGCAAGCCTGCGCGCTCGCAAATACCAGCGGGTTACCGGCGACATCCAGGGCGAATCGGAGGACGAAGTCGCTCGCCAGGTCATGAGGCGCCGTGAACTCGGTGGCCTTGATGGACCGACAATTTCAGCTGTACACACCGGGAAACAAAAGAACTGGTACACAGTTCAGGTGTTGGTACGAAAATCCGATCTAGCGGATGTTGTTAGTCACTTCCGTGATCTCGGCGGAATTGGAATCGCTGCCAACGATGTGCAGTACGTGTATCGAGATCGCTGCGATGCCTACGATCGTCTCGTCGAAAACCTGAAACCGTTCTCGGAATCGGACGAATAGCCGTGAAACGAATAATTGGGGCGGCCGCTGGCATCGAGCACTTCAAACGCGAGCGCAATATGCCTGCAGAAGCTGTGCTATCTAATGGTCGCGGGCTGTTCGATGACAAAGTTTCACCGAATGAATTCGCTGCACGAGTGATCGAGATTGTCCGCAACGAAGGTGATACCGGCCTGATACGAATCAACACCGCTCTCGATGGCTCATCTCCAGATACGTTCGAAGTACCGCAATCCGAAATCGATTCAGCATTCGAAAATCTTGATCCCGCATCGATCCATGCCTTCGAACTTGCTGCGGAGCGTGTTCGGAAATTCCAGAGCATGGGAGTGCCAACAAGCTGGTGTGACGGCTCCGGTAAGTACGGCGAACGAGTTACACCACTTGGCTCGGTGGCTGCATACGTTCCCGGCGGCACCGCTCCGCTAGCCTCTACGGTTATCATGACCGTGGTTCCCGCCAAAGTAGCCGGAGTTGAAGAGATCATCGTCGCTACTCCGGCACCGGGAAACTCGATGCCGCACCCTGCGGTGCTCGCTGCAGCAAAAATTGCCGGTGCTTCCCGAGTGTTCAAACTTGGTGGTGCTCAGGCCATCGCTGCACTCGCGTACGGAACCGAGTCAGTACCGTCTGTCGATCTCATTTGTGGTCCTGGAAGTGCATGGGTGACAGCAGCGAAGAAACTCGTCTTTGGCGATGTAGGAATCGACGGGCTTTACGGGCCGACAGAAACCCTTGTCATCGCCGATGATTCGACAGATCCACGATTTATCGCGTCAGATTTGATTGCACAGGCAGAACACGACACCATTGCGATGCCGATACTGGTTGCCCTTTCAGAAGATATCGTCGAGAAAACCGAAGCAGAGATCGAAATCCAGTTGGCGGAACTACCCCGTGAGTGCACCGCAAGAGCCGCGTTCTCCAATCGAGGTGTCGCCGTAGTGGTGACTAACACGTCTGAAGCGGTCGATGTAGCCAATGCAGCCGCTCCCGAGCACCTCTGTGTGCTGACCGCCGATGCCGATAATCTCGTCGACAAAGTCACCAGCGCAGGTGGTCTATTTGTAGGCGAATGGTCGGCTGAAGTTATGGCCGACTATGTTGCCGGACCCTCGCACGTAATGCCTACGGCCGGCACAGCGAGATTCACATCGGCCCTGTCGGTGCGTAATTTTGTGCGGGTGACACCCGTGCTAACTTTTGATGACGACACATTCCTCAAACTGTCGAAGGACGCTGAATTGCTGGCGAAACTCGAAGGTTTGCATGGACATGCAGCTGCATCCGAATATCGCCGTCGCCATATTGTTGGCGAATAAGCTTGAGATACGTCACACTTCCCAACATGTCACAACTAGAAGACCTAATGCGGCCGCACATGGCCAAGATTGCGAGCTACCACGGTGTCGATCCGTCGGTGGAACTCGCCCGCAAAGCAGGGATCAAACCTGAGGAAGTCATTCGCCTAAACGCCAACGAAAATCCGTACGGGGCTTTCGACAAAATAACCGATGCGCTGACCAATCTCGATCTGCACTTATACCCAGATATTCAACAACGGAAACTTCGTGCTGCGTTGAGCGAGTACACCAATCAGCCGGTCGAACGGATCGTTGCGGGTGCTGGTGGTGATGAAATTATTGACCTACTGATGCGTTTATTTGTTGAACGCGGTCAGAAAGTAATCGACTGCAAGCCGACTTTTGGTATGTATGCCTTCTCAGCAAATATGGCAGACGCGGAGATCGTTTCTGTTCCCCGGAATAGTTCGTGGGACATCGATATCCCAGCCATGTTGGAGGTTATCGATGAATCAGCACGCATCGTGTTCCTTGCCTCTCCGAACAACCCAACCGGGAATTTACTAACCGAATCCGATGCTTGTGCACTGCTCGACACGGGATTGGTTGTATGTGTCGATGAGACGTACTACGAGTTTTCCGGCAGCACCCTGTGCCACTTGCTAGAGGAGTACGAAAACCTCGTAATTCTTCGCTCGTTCAGCAAATGGGCAGGTATTGCTGGCCTTCGAGTTGGTTACGCCATCGCTTCGGCAAACTTGATTCAACACCTTCTGGATATCAAACAGCCATACAACATCAACATCGCGGGGGAAGCTGCGGTACTAGCAGCACTCGAGCACAAAGAAGAACTACTTGAACGAGCATCGAGTCTTGTAGAGCAACGTAAGCGTCTGGAAGATGCGATCGGTGAAATGGAAGGTATCTCGTACTACCCTTCTGAAGGAAACTTCTTGCTTTGCCGATTCGATCGTCGTACTGCTGAAGAGGCGTATGCCGGGCTTGCCGAGCATGGAATCTTCGTTCGTAAGTTCTCTCAGAGCGTTCTGGACGCCTCGCTAAGGATGAGTGCTGGTACACCGGAACAGACAGACCGGTTAATCGACGCACTCAGAATCGTTGTTTAGTCAGCTCTCCGGCAGTTAGCATCGTAGTAGCGTCGAAAATATGTAAGCGATGTAAATTGTGAGATCAAAGGGACAGGCATGCCAGAAAGAGAAGCTCGCGTAGCAACCAATGTCCGCGAGACTGGCGAAAGCAAAATAGCGGTAACCGTCAATCTTGACGGTACCGGACAAGTGGATGTCGATACACCTGTCGGCTTCCTGAAGCACATGCTTAATCAAATCGCTCGACACGGTTTGATCGATCTCAAAGTGGAAGCGAACGGCGACCTCGAAACCGGATCGCACCACACGGTCGAGGACACAGCAATCGTACTGGGCAGGGCAATCGATCAGGCACTCGGTGATCGCAAGGGAATCGTGCGAATGGCCGACCGGACTTGCCCTCTGGACGAAGCCCTAACCCACGCTGTACTCGATCTTTCAGGTCGTGGCTACGCAGTCGTGAACATGGGCACCGGCAACAATGTTGGTGAATTCCCTATGGATCTTGCACGCCATTTCTTCGAAGCAATGGCGATCGAAGGTAGGTTCTGCTTACACATTCGTGTACTGGCTGGTCAGAACGAGCACCACATGATCGAATCGGCGTTCAAGGCGTTCGCACGTGCGCTCAAAGACGCTTCGCGAATCGATGAACGAAACCCCGACGGTGTGCCAAGCACCAAGGGCACGCTAACCGATTAAGGCACCGCTGTATCTGGGCTAGTTATCGAAAATCTCAGACGACGGAACTAAACTGCTTCGAGTTCGTACGTAAACGTCTCGATAACGGGGTTGGCGAGCAACTTCACGCACATCAACTCAACGTCGGTTTCTGCCGCAGTCTGATCGCTACTGTCGATCTTCACCTCGAAGTACTTGCCGGCGCGCAGCGAATCGACTGAATCGAAACCCAGTCGGCCGAGTGCACGCGCGATCGTCAAACCCTGCGGATCGTTGACTGTGGGCTTTAGCGATACGTGAATCTTTGCGAGAAACATTCGGTGCTTTCTGTTCTTGCTACTGGTGGTCACCCAAGCAGTGCTGGGCGAACCCTAATACTCGTTGTAGAGAACGCTTTCGGGTCCACGATTCTGATACTCATCAATGAACAACAGAATCTGATCGGTATCCACTTCGTCCAGATACAGATGATGCCGCCATGAAGTGATGGCGATTTTGCTGGGTAAACCCGGGTAAGGAGCCATGAGGTACTGCGAAGGGTTGAGAGGAATAATATCATCAAGTGCCTTAACGATCTCCGGGCACACTTCTTCGCAGTCGTAGTGGAATCCGATACCACCATGCACGAGGTTATGAATCAGAACTTCGTCCGGTAACACAGCTTCATATCGCCCCCAGCGCGCCGGAGCCGATACGCCGACAGGTGTGCTCGCGCTTGCCCAGTGTGGACCTGACGTTGCAGGAACAACCGAGTAAGTCCCATCGTAAGGTCCGGTGGCATCGATGTGATCATCACCGTCGTTAACGTCGAGTGCGATGTGACCGCCCGTGTTGACACCGGGGATCGGCGTTGTTTGCGTGTTTCTCGGAACCACTAGAGCGGCAATAAATACGATTGCGAAAAGTAGCCCGGCGGATCCGATGAGGATGCGTTTCCGTCGTGCTCGCGCCCGACTCCGAGTTCGTCGTTCTTCTCGAATCTGCCCTTTGGTCATACCTCGCCGATTTACCGGACGGGTTGTTGCTTTGCGCTTTGTTTCTGCCATGCGATCCCAAATGTCACACAAAAATGTGTGCCAGTAATTTCAACAGCTATCTACAGTACCAGTGACTTGCCCGAGAGTCGCCGGTATGACTCGAGATATCTCGCTTGTGTCTGCTTGACAATCTCGTCTGGCAACGTGGGCGGAGGTGGCTCTCGGTTCCAATCGGTATCAAGAAGCCATGCCCGTAAAAATTGTTTGTCGAACGCTGGCGGGAAATTTCCCGGAACCCAGTCGTTTATGTCCCAGTATCGGCTCGAATCAGGAGTCATTACTTCATCGATTATCGTGAGCTCGCCGTCGACAAATCCAAACTCGAATTTGGTGTCTACGAGAATCATTCCACGTTCCGCAGCGTAGTCGTGGGCAACCTGAAATACTTCGATGCTCTTTTCTTCGAGAATCTGGTGCGTTTCGACACCAACAAGATTTTTAGCATCTTGAGGTGTGAGTGGCATGTCGTGACCCGATTCAGCCTTAGTTGATGGAGTGAATATCGGTTCGGAGAATCTATCCGCAGCTTTAATATCCTCGGGTAGTGGCTCTCCGTTCATCGTTCCAGACTCTTCGTATTCAACCCAGGCCGAGCCGGCGATGTAGTTGCGCACAACGCACTCGATGTCGAGCCGCTGTGCCTTCTTGATAACCATTGACCGGCGAGCAAGCTCTAGCGGAAGACCGACAAGCGCTCCAGTACGTTCGACATACGCCATCGCAGCCTCATCGCTTGCCGTGGCAATCACATGATTGGGCATGACATGATCGATGACATCGAACCAGAAAGATGACATCTGGGTCAGGATAACTCCCTTGCCAGGAATCGGCTGATCCATCACAACATCGAACGCCGAGATGCGATCAGAAGCCACCATAAGCAAACGATCGTCTCCGAGATCGTAGGTATCGCGGACTTTTCCGCGGTAGAGCAAACCCGGTAGGTTCGTTTCGAAGACAGCGCTAGACAATGGCGACACCCGAGATTCCCACTCGGTTGTAGATGTGATCAACGTGCTCAAGATAGAAGTTGTAGTCGAACAGGTCGTCCAACGCCTCGACCGAAACTTTGGCAGAGACTACCGGATCGGTTTTGACCAGTTCTCTGAAATCGAGCTCTTCGTCCCATGAACGCATTGAATTACGCTGAACAGCGTCGTAAGCGTCATCTCGATCTACGCCGTTTTCGACGAGCAACAACATTACCCTCGGTGAAAAAACAAGGCCGCGAGTGGCTTCGAGGTTCTGCATCATCCGATCCTCGTGAACGACCATGTCGGTGATGATGCCGGTCATCAAACTCATGATGTAATCGAGTCCAAGCGAGGCGTCGGGCAGGATCATGCGTTCAGCCGACGAGTGTGAGATGTCACGCTCGTGCCACAGAGCGACGTTTTCGAGTGCAGTGATCGAATGACCGCGAATAAGTCGTGCTAGTCCGCATATCCGCTCTGAGAGCTCAGGATTCCGCTTGTGGGGCATCGACGAGGAACCTTTAGTCACGTATCCGGGCTTACCGAACGGCTCCTCAATCTCTCGAACTTCTGTTCGCTGGAGACCTCGAATCTCGGTCGCCATCTTGTCGAGTGTTGCAGCAATCAGTGATAGGACCTGAACATATTCGGCGTGCCTGTCACGTTGAATAACCTGATTGGAGACCTCGGCAGGGGACAGGTTCAGCTGCCGACAGACCGATTCTTCGATAACCGGTGGTACCGATGCGAATGTTCCGACAGGCCCCGAGAGCATTCCAACGGCTACGCGTGAACGGGCGGATGCCAAGCGGTCGCGGTTGCGGTTCATTTCGGCAAACCACAAAGCAAGTTTCATACCAAAACTCATTGGCTCAGCATGGATACCGTGCGAACGACCAATGCACGGCGTGTTCTTGTGTTCGATAGCGCACACACGAAGGGCGTTGAGTAGTTCGACAAGTCCTTTATCGAGCAGATCGCACGACTGTGTCAGTTGCATGCTTAGTGAAGTGTCTTTTACATCATTGGAAGTTAGGCCGTGGTGGACCCATCGACTTTCTGGACCGAGGCTTTCACCGACCGACCGGGTGAACGAAACTATGTCGTGCTTGGTCTCGTCGAACCATCGATAGTATGCAGCGCGATCAAACTTCGCGTTGCGAATTTTCGCCATATCGGCTTCAGGAACTACACCTTCGTCGGTCCATGCCTGCGAGGCTGCAATTTCAACTTGTAGCCACAGATCGAATGCGTTGTCTTCCGACCAAATCGCACTCATTTCGGGTCGAGAATATCGTGGAATCACTGTTCTATTGCGCTCCGTTTGCTGACATCTTGTCTACGACGTAGCTAAGTACCGGTCCAAAATCATCGCCAAATTCCGTTGCTGGAATCCGGTTCTCATTACAGTAGGCGAGAAGCCTTCCCGTGGCGAACACCGTGTCGGCGGCATTTGCAGCCGCACACGAATCAGAATTCGATCCGTCGCCCACGAAAATCACTTCGTCGCCCTCGGCTTCCTTCAGGCTATTGATCACCGCGCATTTGCAGGTAACCCAATCGCCTTCACAAGTTTTTTCGGCCGAAGGGTAATCGTATCGAAATGGGGGTAGTTCTGTCGGACTCGAAACAATTCTTCCACTATGAATTTCTATCTTCTGAAGATCAACTTTGTCCAGCACCGGTCGGATGTAGACATCCAAACCGGCTGAAGCGACTGCCACTTTGCCACCCTTATGCCAGATACGCTCGGCGACTTCTCGTGCCAACGAGCGAACTGAAGCTCCTTCTGCGGCTCGTTCTGACATCCTGCCGGGTGATTCATCAATCTGATCGAATACTTCCTCCTGATACTCACGCAACGTTGTAGTATCAGATTGATAACGTGATCTCGCCTCATCCAATCGCTCTTCCGAAACGTAGCCTCGAAACATCAGTGCACCGACGAATGTTGTTGCCAGAGTGCTGTCGAAATCGAACACGATATGAGTCTTGGGGATAGTTGTCATGATGAACCCTGAACCGCTCGTTCCGCGATATCTTGTCGAAACCGCATTCCGTTGAACGAAATCCGTTCCACACCAGCGTACGCGGCGGCGCGCGATTCCTCGATCGTGTCACCAGAACCAGCGACGCCAAGTACACGACCACCGGAGGTCACAAACGCACCATCGTCGTTCCGTGCTGTCCCGGCGTGGAACACGAGCCCGTACTCTTCTGCCGCTTCAATTCCATTTATCTCAACACCGGTCTCATACGAACCTGGGTAGCCTTCTGACACTGCGACAACACACGTGTGCGCTGTGTCGGACCAACGAACTTCCTGTTCATCGAGTCGATGTTCGGCCACCGCCAGACAGATCTCGAGAAGATCGGATTCGAGCATCGGCATCAGAATCTGTGTCTCGGGGTCACCGAATCTGCAGTTGAATTCGATAACTTTGGGACCATATTCTGTGACCATCAGGCCAGCGTAGAGAATTCCAGAAAATGAACTATTTTCACTGACGAGTGCGCGGGCAGCAGGTTCGAGAATTTCATTCCGGATCTGATCAGCCAACTCTTGCGTCCAGAACTCAGGTGGACCGTATGCTCCCATACCACCCGTATTCAGACCGATATCACCATCGCCGATTCGCTTGTAGTCGCACGAAGCGATCTCAGCAGAAACGTGCTCGCCGTCGAGGAACGCAAACACACTGACTTCGGGCCCGGTCATACGTTCGGCAAGCAGTATTCGTGACGACGACTCGCCAAAAACCGCGTCATCGAGCATCTCAACGATCGCGGTGTCCAGATCTTCGTACGTTTCAGGAATGATCACACCCTTGCCGGCAGCAAGGCCGTCGGCCTTCACAACGAGAGAACCCGCCGGTTGGGATCGACCGTATTCGATCGCCGTTCCCGATTCGCTAAATACTACCGATTCAGCAGTAGGAATGCGGTATTTGGTCATCAGATCATCTGACCAAATTTTCGATCCTTCGATTCTCGCTGCAGCTGCCGAAGGTCCAAATATTTTGAATCCGGCATCTCGAAGTTGATCACAAAGTCCATCAACTATCGGCTGGTCAGGAGCGACCACGGCAAGATCGATTGACCGCTCTTCTGCGAATTTCACTAGTTGATCGTGATCATCAACGTCGATAGGAATATTGTCGCCGAGATCGGCAGTTCCGGCATTTCCAGGTGCGATAAGGAGCTCGGAAATGAGAGGGCTCTGCGCCAACTTCCACGCCATTGCGTGTTCACGACCTCCAGATCCAACTAACAGAACTTTCAATTCAACCTCACACAGTTTCTCGCTTATAGCAGAATCGAATCGTTATTGAGATTTATTCCCACTCAATAGTTCCGGGGGGTTTGCTGGTGATATCGAGCACAACCCGGTTCACTTCGTCGACCTCGTTTACGATTCGGTTAGATATTCTCGCCAAAGTGTCATAGGGCAGACGTGCCCAGTCGGCGGTCATTGCGTCGGCGCTTGTCACCGCTCTAATAGCAACGACGTACTGGTAGGTTCGTTGATCACCCATTACACCAACGGTCTGAGTGTTGGTCAGGACAGCGAACGATTGCCACAGCTTGTCGTAGAGGCCATCGTTCTTAATCTCGTCGATCACGATCCAGTCGACTTCACGAAGAATTTCGAGTTTTTCGTACGTGACCTCACCCATGATTCGAATTGCAAGACCCGGTCCGGGGAAAGGTTGTCGATTAACGCTCTGAGGTGTCAATCCAAGTTCGGTACCAGCTTTTCTAACTTCGTCTTTGAACATGTACCGAAGCGGTTCGACCAGCTTGAGATTCATGTGCTCGGGAAGACCACCAACGTTGTGATGGGTCTTGATCTTGTGTGAAGCTGTTGAGTCGGCACTGACACTCTCAATTACATCGGGATAGAGCGTGCCTTGCGCAAGGTAGTGGACTTCCCCAATTTCGTTGGCGACTTCCTCGAATATCTTAATGAATTCGTTACCGATGGATTTTCGCTTCACTTCAGGATCAATTACGCCTTTGAGAGCACTCAAGAATCGCTTTGATCCATCGATAAAGATGAAATTCACACCGAGCTGGCTGGCGAATACGTTTTGAACCCGGTCAGCCTCGTCTTTTCTAAGCAATCCGTTGTCGACAAATATGCAGGTGAGTCGATCACCGATCGCCCGGTGAATCAATGCTGCAGCGACCGTGGAATCGACACCGCCCGAGAGGGCGCAAATAACCTTGCCATCGCCGACGCGTTGCTTAATACGATCAACAGCGTCGGACACGAAATTGGCCGGCGTCCAGTCGCCAGCCGCACCACAGACACCGAACACGAAATTGCGAAGAATTTCCTCGCCCTGCGGCGTGTGAGCCACTTCCGGGTGAAACTGAATACCCCAGTACGTTCCATCTTCATTCCCCATCACCGCTAACGGGGAGTTTTCGGTGTATGCCATCGATCGGAATCCGGGCGGAATCTCTTCGATTCGATCGCCATGACTCATCCAAACGGGAACTTCGTTGTCGAGCCCTTTGAAAAGAAGGTTTTCTTGCCCGTCTTTGTGAACAACGGCGTGCCCGTACTCGCGCTCCATACCGCGTTCAACCTTGCCGCCGAGCTGGTGAGCAAGAAGCTGCATGCCATAGCAGATACCTAGAATTGGCACTCCAGCGTCGAATATCCAGGTCGGAGCCATCGGAGCGTCATTTTCGTACACGCTGTTGGGACCACCAGATAGGATGACGCCGATCACATCCTGATCATCGAGAATTTCGTTTCCAGCATCGTGGGGAAGAATTTCGCAGTACGCGTTGGACTCGCGGATTCGGCGAGCGATCAGACGGGAATACTGAGAACCGAAGTCGATAATGACGATGGTCTTCATCCGGTCGTCAATCGGCGGATTACCACCGGCAACTTGATCGGCCTGAGCAATCTCGAGATACGTACCGACCTCTATGTCGTCGGAAGTGGATACTCGACGGGACGAATCGTCGGTTGGGTTTTGATTCATGGCATGGTTCCCCGATCGCTGCGACAGAACAGGCTAGCGAAATGCCATTTGGACACCCCATGACGCCTTGCCAGCGCGCCGTGCGGTCACGTCCGTTAAGCCTGAGAAATAAATCTACCTCTCCCCATCGGTTGAGTCACGGATATTTTTCGATAAAGAAGACTCGTCTGAACGTACTAAGGTTAGCTAACATTATTCGATGCTGTTTTCACCCGATAATTCTGGAATACACAATGCTGCCAATGCGCTGAAATTCGGCGAGCTAGTGGCGTTCCCAACCGACACGTTTTTTGCACTCGGCGCGGATGGTCTTAGCGCCGCCGCTGTCGGGGATGTATTCGCAATAAAGGGGCGGAATCCAGGCACACCAGTACCTCTGTTATTGGACGACTTTGCAATGGTTGATCCTCTAGTGACCGAATTTCCATCCCCACTTCGCAAACTTGCCGAGCGATTCTGGCCGGGTGTACTGACAATCGTACTGCCAGCCAGTAAATCTGTGCCCGAAGTGGTCACGGCAGGTACTGGTACGGTCGGTGTCAGGGTTCCAAATCACGATCTGGTGAGAGAGTTAATTTGCGTCTCGGGTGTTCCGCTTACCGGAACCAGCTGCAATCTCACAGGGCGACCACCGATCAAGGAAGCGATCTTCGCCGAGCAGGTTTTCGGCAGCAATATTGCCGGGTGTATCGATGCACCGTGCGGCACGAGCGATGAACCCAGCACTGTGGTTTCCTACGCTGATGGGGAAGTGGTTGTTCTACGTAACGGCGCGATCAGCGTCGAATCAATGCGGAATATCGTCGATGACATCGTCGTTAGCTAGCCGCTCTCGGTTACCCTTATTCGGCTCGATTTCGTATTCCTGAACTTACGAAAGATCGATTACACATCACTCGGAGAACTTGATTGGCATTCACGGGAATCCTCCCCGGGCTCACATCTGACGATTCAGATCAATTTGAATCGGCACTGAAGAAATTCGTCGACGCACGGGAGCTTCCGCTCTACAAGATGATGGCGTACCAACTCGGATGGGTGGATCAAAATGGTGAACCTGAACCGTCTGTTCTTCAGGATCGATCACACGGGCATCTCGTCCTAGCAACATCACAAGCTGCGGGCGGAAACAACGATTCAGCAATGCCGTACGCCGTTGCCGTAGAGCTGTTATACAACTTCCTGCTAGTTCATGAAGACGTTCAAAACGCGAATACGGAACGCCACGCCCGCCCAACGATCTGGTGGGCGTGGGGACCTGCCCAGGCGATCAATGCCGGCGATGGTATTCATGCTATGGCGCGCCTTTCGATATTCGAACAAATAAAAGCGAAGGGTGCAACTAGCGATCCACGGAGTATTTCACTGGCCCTTGAATCGCTCGATAATGCAACACTTGAGGTTTGCGAGGGTGAATATCTCGATATTTCCAATCAAGAGCGAGCAACGGTAGGTGTCGGTGAGATCGTCACAGTAGCCCGTAAACACGGTGCGCTGTTTGGAATCGCTGCCAAGCTGGGTGGTATTGCCGCGGCTGTTGACGATTCAACGCTCGACGCACTGAATAGGTTCGGTAGTGCCATCGGTACAGCCCAGAATCTCAACATCGATTTACTGGCACTCTGGCCTGAGGCCGGAACCGAGCGCACAGAGGTTCAGCGGGGCAGGTTGCAGTCCAAGAAAAAGTCGCTTGCTACTGCGCACGCAATCGAAACCGGAACTCCGGCTACGCGGCTGCGACTCGGCGAGATATTCATGAAGCGCGTGCTAGATACTGCCGATCTCGATGAACTCACATCGATTCTTGCCGAAACCGACAGTAGGGCGTTCGCTGAATCGAAGGTTCGAGAGTTGATCGCCGAAGGGATTGACGCTCTCGATTCTGCCGGATTTGACAACGAGTTCAAAGCCACTTTGGTCGAAAGCGCGAATTTGATTGTTGGATCGAACTAGAAAAGCTGATCCAATGAATAAACGAACGATCAGAGACGTGAACGTAAACGGCAAGACCGTTCTGGTAAGAGTCGATTTCAATGTGCCAATGCGCGGTAGCGTTATTTCGGACGATTCACGCATCAAAGCAGCATTACCAACACTGAAACTCCTCGAAAACGAAGGAGCTAAAGTTGTTGTCTGTTCGCACTTCGGCCGTCCAAAAGGGCAGGTAGTCGAGGAAATGCGACTTGCACCGGTTCGAGAACGACTTTCCGAACTCTTGAACACATCGGTGAAGGACGCTGGCGGCCCAAGCGGAGATCAACCATCAAAAGTGATTTCACTACTGAGTGCCGGCGAATTCGCGCTGCTCGAAAATCTGAGATTCGATCCCGGAGAAGAAGCAAACGAACCCGAATTTTCGAAATATCTCGCGTCACTCGCCGACATCTACGTTAACGACTCATTCGGTGCTGCCCATCGGGCGCATGCTTCAACCGCCGGAGTTGCCGCATATTTACCAGCGTATGCGGGTTTTCTGATGGAACGAGAGATAGAAATGCTCGGTAGTTCTCTTGAAGGTTCGACTGGCGCAACCATCGCGATCATCGGCGGCGCCAAGGTTGCCGACAAAATCCAGGTGCTCCAGCATTTAGCGAAAAATGTCGACATTATTCTCGTCGGTGGAGGTATGGTCGCCGCGTTCTATGTTGCTCAGGGCCAGTCGGGTGGGGCAGCGGTCATAACAAAGGAAAACGCTTCAGCCGCAAATGGTCTACTAGAGTCTGGTGGCGCCAATGTTGTACTACCAGCAGACGTTGTAACTGCACCCGAATTCGACGAAACCTCACCGCCAATGGTTTGTGAATCTACCGAAGTTCCGATGGACGGCCTGATTCTCGATATCGGACCTCGCTCATCGAAAGAGTATTCACGAATCATTTCCCTCGCTGACACCATTATCTGGAACGGTCCGATGGGTGTGTTTGAATGGCCAGAATTTGCGAAAGGTTCAACAGCCATCGCAAAAGCGGTTGCGGCTAACAAGAAGGCGACCTCGGTAATCGGTGGTGGATCGACCGCTGAAGTGGTTGGTTCATTGAATCTCGTCGATCAGATCACCCACGTATCGACCGGTGGCGGTGCATCCCTCGAATTTCTCGAAGGCAAAGTTTTACCGGGAATCGCCGCGCTCGATGACCTCGGATAAATCACGAAACAATTCTAAGAAAGCCACAGAGGACTTAGGAATTATTAAATGGCAAACCGAACCCCGGTAGTCGCTGGCAACTGGAAAATGAACACCGATGTTGAGTCGGGCCTTGAACTGGCGAAGGGAATTCTCAAGCTGAGCAACAGTGTCAGTGGTGTCGATAAAATCGTTTGCCCACCATTCGTGTCGATAGCGACCATTGCACAAGTGTTATGTGGGTCGACCATCCAGGTCGGTGCTCAGAACGTAAGCTCAAACGCCGATGGCGCATTTACCGGGGAAGTTTCAACCTCGATGCTCCGGGGATTCGTCAGTCACGTAATTGTGGGTCACTCCGAACGGCGCGCCTTGAACGGCGAAACCTCTGAACAGATTGCTTCGAAGGCGATTGCGGTGGCTGAAGCTGGCCTGACACCGATCCTGTGCATCGGCGAGGATCTCAGCGTCCGTAAATTTGGAAATGCCGAGTCGTTTGTCGCCGAGCAACTCGAATCGAGTCTGGCTGAATTTAGTGCCTGGGATTCGCTTATCGTAGCGTACGAGCCAGTCTGGGCGATTGGCACCGGAGAGGCAGCAACCTCAGACCAGGCGCAGGACATGACCGCCGTCTGTAGAAAAGTAATCCGCAAACTCGCGCCCGACGCAGCCAATTCCACGAGGGTGCTCTATGGTGGGAGTGTAAACTCGGGAAACGTTGCCGAGCTACTCGACAAGCCTGACATTGATGGGGCGCTGGTCGGTGGTGCAAGCTTGAAAGCCGATGAGTTTTCGAAACTGATCGCTGCGGCCGGTTCGAACTAAGTAGGCGACCTAGTTTTGGCTACTAATACGAACGATCGATCCAAACCCAATGTGCTCGTTATCATTGGCGCTACAGCCACCGGTAAGACCTCGTTGAGTGTTGAGTTGGCACTTGCGCTCGATGGCGAGATTGTGAACGGCGATTCACGTTTGTTCTATCGTGGAATGGATGTCGCTACAGCAAAACCAACGCCTGCTGAGATGAACGGCCTGCCGCATCATCTGATCGACATCCTTGAACCAGACGATGAATTCAGCCTTGCCGAATATCTCACTCGCGCGCGGGAAACCATCGAAGAGATCAACTTGCGAGGGAAGCTGCCAATTGTCGTTGGCGGTTCGGGACAATACATCTGGGCACTTCTCGAAGGTTGGGATGTCCCCAAAATCGAACCGAATCGGCAATTACGCACTGAGCTTGAGCAAATACTCGAAATTGATGGTGTTGAAGCCCTTGGCAATCGCCTGCAGACCCTCGCACCCGAAGTTGCCGATGACACTGATTTACAAAATCCTCGACGAATAATCAGAGCCATTGAACGCGCCGAATCAGGCAGTGCTGAACAAACACAAATTCACTGCAAAGCTGTTGAGGAACCGTACTACACCCACGTAATAGGACTTTCTGTCAAGCGATCAGTTCTTCACACGCGAATTCAGGAACGACTCGAGTCGATGCGTATCCTAGGTTGGCAAGCTGAAGTTGAATCGTTATTGAATGCCGGTTACTCGGCTCAATCGCGGGCTCTCAGCGGTATCGGCTACAAGCAAATGATTGGTCACATCGATGGAAAATATGATCTGGAAGAGGCGATTCGCCTGACCACCGTGGCGACCAATCGACTCGTCCGGCATCAGAATAACTGGTTCAAGCAAGATGATCCACGAATCAACTGGTTCGACATGACCACTGATCCGCTTCAGACAGCAAAATCGATACTCGAAGCAGCAACAGACTGGCGTCACACTAATTGATTCCGACAGCTACCACAACTGGAATTTGACAATATATAACGCCAAATACTTGATAAGGGATCAAGTTCGCAGTTTTCACGAATCGTCCATAGAATCGTTTAGTTACACGCACACCAATTAGCAACCATTCCTGGAGAAACAATGTCCGTAGAGTTCGCAAAACTGCACGGCGCCGGCAACGATTACATCGCCATCGACGGCCGTGGGATCGATCGCGACTGGGGTGCGCTGTCGAAGGAGATGAGCCTCCTCGCGTTCGGTGTTGGTTCCGATGGCATCGTTCTTGTCCAGGACTCCGACGTCGCCCAGGCTCGTATGCGTGTCTACAACCCCGACGGTTCGGAAGCTGAAATGAGTGGAAACGGCATCAGGCTGTTCTCAAAGTTCGTCATCGACCGAAAAATCGCACTCCCTGAAGCCAACGGACTTACCGTCGAAACCGGCGGCGGTGTACGAACCGTCTGGCCGACAATGGAAGGCGACAAGATGATCGCCGCCAAGGTCGCGATGGGCGAGCCTACGTTCGTGCCATCCGAAATACCGGTCGACACCGCCCAAACAGGCGATCTGGAGATCATCAAAGACTACCCGATACAGGCTGGCGGTCGTGAACTGAACATCACCTGCCTCGCAGTTGGCAATCCACACGCAGTCGTGGTAATGGGCGATTCAGTCGAAGATTTTCCGCTCGTCGATATCGGCCCACACGTCGAGAATCACGATCTGTTCCCGAATAGAATCAACTTCGAGATCGTAAACGTAATCAATCGCTCGAAGATCCGGGCCCGTATTTTCGAACGAGGCGCTGGCGAAACGATGTCATCAGGAACAGGCTCAACGGCATCTGCATCAGCTGCACGCGCCCATGGATTGGTCGACGACACGGTCGACGTTGTGGTCGATGGTGGCGTACTTCGAATTTCGTGGGACGAAACAGGGGAAGCGTTCCTCGAGGGTCCGGCAGTCGAGGTTTTCACGGGTGTGTGGCACGGTTAGCAACCAACACTCGCACCCGCATAGCGATTAGCACCGCACATCGTTGCGAGTCACTCGTTTACGATTGTCCTCTCGAAAAATCCAGAACCAGAAACTAGACAACCAGTCACGGAAGCATACGAATGAAATTTGCTGAACGCGTTGAAAATCTACCCCCGTATCTATTTGTCGGCATCTCCCGAGCTATCGCCGCTAAGAAGGCGCAGGGCATCGAAGTAATTTCGTTCGGTATCGGCGATCCCGACATGCAAACTCCGGATCCCGTACTCGACGCGCTCGTTGCAGGCTCAAAGAAGCCCGCAAACCACAAATATCCCGAAAGCGAAGGGCTTCCTGAGTTTAGGGCGAGAGTTGCGCAGTTCTACTACGATCGATTCGGCGTGAAGCTTGATCCTGCAACCGAAGTGATCAACCTGATCGGTGCAAAAGAGGGTATCGCCCACGCTGCGCTGTGTTTCATCGATCCCGGTGACATCTCGATCAGTCCCGACCCGGCGTACCCGGTGTATGAGATTGGAACGATGTTCGCAGGCGGCACGACCCACTTTGTGACGCTGCGATCAGACAATGGCTATCTTGTCGACTTCGCTGACATCCCGACCGATGTCGCAAAGAAGGCAAAAACCCTCTGGGTCAACTACCCAAATAACCCGACGGGTGCAATTGCGCCGCTGAGCTTTTTCGACGAGGCAGTTCGGTACTGCAAAGAGTTCGACATCGCGTTGCTCCATGACGCTGCATATACCGAGGTTACGTACGACGGATATGTCGCACCCAGTGTGTTGCAGGCCGAAGGTGCGATGGACATTGCCATGGAGTTCCACTCCCTTTCGAAAGCAGCCAATATGACTGGATGGCGAGTGGGAATGGCAGCCGGGAATCCCGAGATGGTCAACGCACTCATGCGGGTGAAGTCGAATATCGACTCAGGGCTTTCACAGGCTAATCAAGAGATGGGCATTGCTGCGCTCGATTTACCGGCAGAGTGGCTCGATAACAATAACGAGGTATATCGAAAACGACGTGACAAGGTAGTCTCAGTCCTGAACGAGATCGGCATACCGGCTGTCGCTCCTAAAGGAGCGTTGTACATCTGGACTCCGATCCCGGCAGGATACACATCGGCCGAGTTCGCTCAGAAGCTGCTCGATGAGGTAGATGTGGTCGTGACACCAGGTAACGGTTACGGTCCTGGCGGTGAGGGATTCATCAGACTTTCTCTGACGATCCCTGACGATCAGATCGATGAAGGACTTCGCAGGCTCGCAAAGCTGCGGGTCGACGCTTAGTCAGGTTCTAGCAGGAGTCAGATACGCTCATATGGCAAAAAAACGTACATATTCCACCGGGCCGTTCCGTGAACGAGCCATTCTGGTTGGAGTGAACGTGCGCAGCCAGGGTGATTACTGGTCTCTCGACGATTCGCTGGCGGAACTCTCCGAGCTTGCCCGAGCCGCGGGCGCTAACCCGGTCGCACGGTTCAGTCAGTCGATGAACAAGCCTTCACCGACGTACATCGGGAAAGGCAAGATCGAAGAACTTGCGTATACCGTAAAGCACAAAGAAGTCGATACGGTCATCTTCGACGATGAGCTAAATCCCAATCAGCAAAAATCGCTCGAAGACAAATTGAAAGTCAAAGTAATCGACCGCACAGCGCTCATCCTCGATGTGTTCGCACAACGCGCACGGTCTCGGGAAGGTCGGCTTCAGATCGAACTTGCCCAGACAGAATATCTGCTGCCGAGACTCGCCGGCCAGTGGTCTCACTTGGAACGGCTCGGTGGTGGTGTAGGTACCAGAGGACCGGGTGAGACACAGATTGAAACAGACCGACGTTTGGTCCGACGCAAGCTGTCCCGCGTGAAAAAGGAAATCTCGCAGATACAGTTCCAGCGAGATCAACAGCGCCAGCAGAGAACCGGCAGTGACACAAAGATCGTTGCACTCGTCGGATACACAAACGCAGGTAAATCGGCGTTGTTCAACAAGATCACGTCTTCGGGTGTGATCGAACGAAACCAGCTTTTTTCCACACTCGACACAACTACGCGCCGGATGTACATGCCATCGGGTATTTTGGCAACGATCAGCGATACCGTGGGATTTGTTCACAAGCTCCCACCAATCCTGGTCGCTGCATTTCGTGCAACGCTCGAAGAGGCTCTTGTGGCTGACTTATTGCTTCAAGTCGTTGATGTTTCAAGTCCCTACGCAGCCGAGCAGGCTCAGGTGGTTTCCGATCAGTTAGCCGAAATGGGAATAGGGGATACACCTCGAATACTCGTTTTGAACAAACTCGACCTCGTCGCTGAAACAGCGGATGAACCTTTGACGCTTGGTGTTTTAGATCACATTGACGTTTCGGAGTTCAACCGCGTCGTGACAACGTCAGCAACCAAAAGTTGGGGGATGAGCGACCTCCGGAACCAGTTAGAGAGTGAACTCTCAACACGGATCTCAGAAAAGATCCCGGATCTTATCAGCGCAATTCCTAGGTCTGGGTAGACAGGGATCACTGCAGGGCAGAAGCCAGATCAGACGAACCATACGTCGCACTATCTATGTTATGTAAATCAAAGAGCGCGTTTCAGAAGGACTCTCTATCTGCACTACTACTTTCCTCTTACCTATTTGGGTGTGCAGCCGTACATCGCAATCGCTACCGCAGGCGTATCCTCGTCGAGATGATTATTTCTACACGTCGTTGATGCTCTGGCCTATTCCGCGTGTTTTCCACCCTTCAAAGCTCGCTTATCAAATGAATTTTCAGATCACTCGTCCCGGCTCAATCAGGTTCACTTTCTTTCTTGCTGTTTTACTGGCGTCATTGCTGGTAACCGCCACGTGCGGAAATGAATCAGATGGTCAACATCCGTCCGAAAGAAACGACGGGCCTGTCACCCTCTCAGACGGCACACAGGCGACTCCAACGGCTCAACCTATAGCCGACGAACCTGCAGCGGTCCCTGACGGCCTCCAAATCGTCTGGGAGGCCTATTCCATCCTCGTTCGAGAGTATGTCGTAAAGGAAAAGATCGATCCGGAAGCGCTCGCTGAAGCCGCCGTTATCGGAATGCTCGATTCTATGGACGATCGATACACGTCGTATATCCCACCTTCTACCTTTAAAATTGACCAGGAAGGTTTTCAAGGAAAATTCGGTGGTATCGGCGCCCAGGTTGAAGCAGCTCCCGATCTTAACGGCGTCATTATTACTAAACCTTTGCCAAACTCGCCAGCTGAGAAAGCCGGTATCAAAGCCGGTGACAGGATTCTCGCTGTCAACGGTGAAGATGCCCTTGGGTGGAGCGTCCTCGAAGCCGTGAACAAGATACGAGGCGAAAAAGGTACTTCGGTATTGCTCACAATCGAGCATGTTGGAAGTCTCGATCCAGTTGACATAACAATAGTGCGTGACGAGATCCCCGAGGTAAGTGTCAGGGCAAACGAGGTCGCTGATACTGACTACGGACGTGTCAGAATCGACACTTTCACCGCAGAAACGCCAAACGAGCTTCGTAAGGAAGTTCAGGCGTTGATCGATGACGGTGCGAGGGGCATCATTCTCGACCTTCGTGGCAATCCCGGAGGGCTTCTCAATGCAACAGTCGAGGTGGCTTCGGAATTCCTTACTGATGGACTTGTCACCTACGAGGTTAACTCACGCGGACAGCGGGAAGACTGGAAGGTCAAAAAGGGTGGCAAGTTCCCCGATATTCCACTTGTAACCCTCGTCGATAAATTCTCTGCGAGTGGTTCTGAGGTGCTGACCGGTGCTCTTCAGGATCACGGTCGTACAGTAGCGATCGGCACCAATACCTTCGGCAAAGGTAGTGTCAACCTACTTCGGGGCCTCTCGAACGGCGGTGGCGTCTATCTCACGACCGGACGATGGTTCACACCGAACGGTCGAGTTATCGAAGAGATCGGAATCAGCCCCGACGTAGTTGTCGAGTTTGATCGAGAAACTGGATCTGGCTTGAATTCACAGACCGCAGAGGGTGGCGACCCGCAGATCGAAGCCGCGATCAAACAGCTAGATTTCCAGATCAGCCAGCTCGCAAAAGCCCCGTAGACTGGTTCGCGCAACACCAAAGATATCTTTCCCGAGCGGAGTTATAGGAGCCGAGGAATCTGGGATTGGGACGCGCCTGTTTCACATTTCGAACCAGATCAACATAGCAATATCTGGTCGTGCAACCTAGCTGCCTTCTTGCAACCAATTCCCTAAACTTGAAACATGGCCGACAACGACACACAACGAGCACTCGCAACGAATCGACGTGCCCGCTACGACTATTTCATCAATGAAACATTCGAAGCGGGATTGGTTTTGCTTGGCTCCGAAATTAAGTCGGCACGTGAAGGTCGGATGAACATCGCCGAGGGCTACGTCTATCTAAAGAACGGCGAAGCATGGCTCGAAAACGCCCACATTCCGCAGTACGCACCGGCCGGTGAACATGGCCAACACGACCCTGCCCGCCCTCGCAAGCTTCTTCTTAGAAAGAAACAACTTTCGCATCTCGATGATCAGGCTCATCGCAATGGGCAGACTATCGTTCCGCTCAAGGTTTACATCAAAAACCGCGTGGCTAAACTACTCGTTGGCGTCGGCAAAGGTAAACGCCAGGTCGACCGTCGCAATACCATCAAAGAACGTGACGCCAAACGAGAGATAGATCGAGCCATGCGCTCGAAGGTTTAGGATCATCCACGACCATCGTCTCTGCCCTACTCGTCACGCACTAAGCACGGCTGCAATCCTGAATTCGATTCACCATCACGTTCAACCGGTCCAAACCATTCAAATACGCCACGACGATCTTCCGTATTAATAGCCGTGGCATCGTATTGCGTAGGTTGTAGAATTAGCTCTGTACTTGGGGACGCGTGGTTTCGACAGGAAGATCACCGCTCGATTGCGGGTCGTGGCGCCGTGCACCACGTAAAAAGCGGCAAAAACATAAACGGCGAACGTGAATTCGCTCTCGCCGCCTAAGGGCAGCGACTTTCGACCTACCCCCCGTCTGACGGGTTAGGATCGAGAGATGAAAAGTCGGACTGCGTTGTTTGGGTAGCTAGTGACAAACAACTAAGGCTCCACTAGCTGGTCGCCGCATTTGCTACGCCGACGGAGCGGGTGCGGCGATGAGAAACCCACCGACGGCTACACTCGTAGAAGTCAAACCGGGAACCTTTCTGGACGGGGAGTTCGACTCTCCCCCGTCTCCACCAAGAACAAAATAAGGCCCTGTTTCCTATTGGAAGCAGGGCCTTTCGTTTTAGAACTCCATAATAAACCCATTTTTGAGAAGCGGACAGGACATCAACAGATCTCCTCAGCAAACGAGGAATGATGCTATTCTACCTCGACGTTGAGTTCTGATAGAACCTTCCAAACTTAGCCCCAAACGATTATGAAAGGTTGCCATGTCGGTAATCGAAAGTATCGAGATAACTGTCGCAACCGTGGACGATCCTGGTGTAATGGATCGCTCTCCAGAAAACTCAACTACTGACGGCGGTTTACCACCATCAGGCACAAGTGACGAAAGCCAAAACCAACGATCAGGCGGCGAATCCCCTCAAGTAGTGATCGTGACAGTCAGATCCAGCGACGGAATCGAGGGGCATGGGTTTGGGTGGGGAATCAAAGGTGGAATGCGAGTCGCACACGCTATCGCTGAGGTATATCGGCCAGAACTTATCGGCGAAGACCCGTTCGATCGCGAGAAGCTGTGGCACAAAGCGCAGCGGGCAGACAGATTTGGCGGCCATGCTCCAATAACAGCGTACGGCCCACTTGACGTTGCACTGTGGGACATCGCAGGTCAGGCGGCAGGGATTCCCTTGTACAAGTACATTGGCGCTTATAGGAATAAAATACCTGCGTACGCGAGTTCTCCATTCATGACACATCCATCTGATTATGCCGAGCTCGCGTTGCAAGCCCAATCAGACGGCTTTATGGCGTTCAAACTCCACCCCCCCGGTGAGCCAGAACTGGATATTGAGTGCTGCGCAGCGGTTCGGGATGCAGTCGGTCCAGGCATGGAATTGATGAGTGATCCCGTTGGCGGTGCATACGATCACGAAGATGCCATTCGAGTAGGCAGAGCACTTGAAAAGCTCGACTTCCTGTGGCTTGAAGAACCTCTTTATGATCACGACATCCACGGACTAGAAAAGCTAACCAGCAAGTTAGACATACCCATCTGTGCGGGGGAGTGGAAATCCGACTTCTTCTCCAAAGTTAATTATCTAAAGAACGGTGCGGCAGACATCATACGTGCGGACGTGTCATGGACAGGTGGAATAACTGGCACACTGAAATCGGCTCATTTTGCAGAAGGATTCGGAGTCAACTGCGAACTCCATATGACTGTGTTATCTCTCATGGACGTCGCGAATTTACACGTTGCGCTCGCAATTAAAAACTGTCGATATTTCGAACTTCCTTACCCTGATGGTGCCACCTTCGGAATCGCTCAACCGGTAGCTATCGATTCTTGCGGATACGTTTCACCCAGTAGTGCCGCTGGATTGGGAGTCGAGTTGGATTGGGACGCAATCGATCGCCAAACTGTTGCGATCATTTAATGCCAAGTTGGTCACATACCACCAGCAGCTGAAACCATCGCCTAACCTTCTGCCATTTGAATTTCAGATGGCACGCATAACTCATGAGCACCGCTGGTGAACTTGAAATCATCGAGACCAAAAGAGGGGGTCTTTCAGAACTTAGTGCTCACTCGGCGATTAGGTCAACCTAGATACATGATCTGTCAGTACGTTTCGATTGTCCGCATCCGATAATAACTAACAAGTCATAAACCTCTAGTCATAATTTCCGATACTTGCTGGGGGTGTCAGCGTGCTGAGCATCGGGTGAGATGTAATATCTCGCCAACAAACGGCGTCAAGCAGTAGTAGGAGAATCGGTATTCCCAACGCCACAACAGAGTCGATTCAGGATTCACCTACCGGGAAACCAACCCACGGAATCTACCGCGGGTGGTACATCGTGGGCGTTTCCGCTCTATCGATCGGGGCGATCCTTGGAACGGTCCAATTTGCCTTCGGATTCTTCATCGAACCGCTTGAAGAGGAGTTTGGATGGTCAAGAACGCAGGTGAATGTTTCGCTGAGCATTGGCGTGGTCACCAGCTTCTTGTCGCCAATAGTCGGAAACCTCATAGATCGAATTGGTGCGCGCTGGACAATGGCCGGTTCGATTCTGCTTGTAGCAATCGCGTTCTTGCTCCGGTCGATCATGACCGAGTTGTGGCAGTTCTATCTGTTCAGCGGGATTATGTTCGCCGGAACACCCGGCGCGACGATGCTTCCGGCGAGCCGTCTTGTACTCACCTGGTTTCCGAAAGCTCGGGGACGAATGATGGGTATTGTCACTTCAGGGAACAACATCGGAAGCGGAATCGCAGTACCGGTCGTCGCAGGATTGATCGGGCTGCTGGGATGGCGATGGACCTGGGCAGTAATCGGGATTATGTTGATCGGTCTTGCGATGCTGATTGTTCTAATCATCCGTGACAACACAGACGACGTGATGAAAGAACAGCGAAAACGCTGGGCTCCATCCGAAATATCTGAGCAGGAGCAGTCAGAGCTCAGCGGTGGATTTACGGTTTCAGCGGCGATTCGAACATCGGCTTTCTGGTTCATTGTGATTGGGATGACGTTCCAGCAATTCGTTCGTACCGGTGTAGTGAGTCAGATGATTCCCCACCTAGAGCAAGTTGGCTTCACGCGTGCGGTTGCCGCCACGATGATGATCATTCTGGCGGTTTTCGCGGCTTCCAGCAAGTTGATCTTTGGTCGATTGAGCGAATCAATAACTGCACGCATATCCTTCATCGTGATCATGGTGCTTCAGGGAATCGGCCTTACGATTCTGCTTGTCTCAGGCGATTCGTGGATCGCGTGGGGAGCGATCGTGGTCTTCGGGCTCGGCATGGGCGGAGTGGGTGCGTTAACACCGCTTGTGATCTTCGATATGTTCGGCCTAAAACAGTTCGGCAGCATTTCGGGATTAACACGAATGGCGGTAGCGATACCGATTTTCACTGGACCGATTCTTGCCGGTTTAATATTTGACTCGACAGGTAAATACGATCTGATGTTCGCGATTACGATCGGTCTACTTGTGATATCAATCGGTTGCTTCTCGATGGCACGAGTTCCGTACCACCAGACCGAGAACTAATCCTCACTAACCCGATTCCGACTACCGATGCGAGTGCAAATCCTGATCGCCATCGCCATCAGCACCATGCGCGTGCGATTCGTGAGCGTGAGCATGATCGTTCAAGACTGAACAGCGCGAATTTCTTCGACTCATTCGCAGGACAACCGCACCCATTTCCGCGACAACCAACAAGCTAATAGCGGTCAACACGACGCTCCCGCCTGGCGCAATATCTGCGTAGTAGGCAATCACCATCCCCACAACCGCAACGACTACGCCGATAACCGACGACGTAATCACAGTACGATTGAGCCCACTGGTAATTCGAAGACTGATCAACACCGGAATGACGATCAGTGCTCCGACAAGCAGCACGCCAACGACTCGCATTGAAACCGTGATGGTCGCTCCCGTCAGCACAGCCAGCCCAAGATTCAGTAAGTGAACCCGAACGCCGTTGACGCGCGCCAGATCAGGATCAAACGTGATCTGTGCGAGTTCTGAGCCGAACATCAACATGAACAGGACAATCACCGCCGCTAACGTTGCCATCCACCACAGGTCTGTCTGGGTTACCGTCAGCACGCTCCCAAAAAGATACGAGAACAGGGTGCTGTTGAAGCCATCCGCAATTGAGATCAACACGACAGCGACCGCCAGAGCTCCGTACAGGAACACAGCAAGGGCCGCATCTCCAGGAAGAAGTCTTCGCATGCGCAGTTCCTCGATCGAAACCGCTGCAGCCGTTGTTGCGAACAGAGCAATCACCGGTGCGAATGTCTTGGTGAGCAATGCGATCGCAACCCCGGCTAGTGCAACGTGAGAGAGAGTGTCGGCAATTAGCGATAGGCGTCGCAGTACGAAGAACACGCCAAACGCAGGCGCCGTCGCTCCAACCAGAACAGAGGCGATGATCGCCCTGTTCATAAATTCATACTGAAATATCTCTGCCATCCGGGTTACCTGTGAGTGTGTTCTGGATCGTGCATCAACACGTCTACCGGGAAGCCATATAAACCAGATAAGGCTTGAGCATCGAGCTGGTGAACCGGGCCATGGAACACTATGTCGCGGTTGATACAGGCGCAGGTGGTCGCCTCCTGAATCACAGCTCCGATATCGTGCGAGACCATCACTATCGTTATTCCGAGGTCGCGATTTAATCGACGGACCATTGAGTGGAACTGCTCTTCACCAGCTGCATCGACACCCGCTACGGGTTCGTCCATTACCAGTAGATCGGGACGCCGAACGAGCGACCGTGCGATCAACATTCGCTGCTGTTGGCCAACGGAGAGATCAGATACCCGGTGATCTGCGAGCTGCTCGATACCAGCCATTTCCATCGCCTCGTCAACTCGAGTCGATCTACCCCTGTCGAGAAATCCAAAAGGTCGAAATCCTGAATAAGAGCCGAAGTTAACGATTTCTCGAACTGAAGCCGGAAATCTCGACTCAGTTGCTTGCGTACGTTGCGGTACATACCCAACTCTGTACCAATCAGTAAAACTTTCTGCCGGTTCACCGAATAGTAAAACCTGACCAGATTCAGGTTTGAGCAGTCCGAGAGCTAACTTCATGAGCGTGGTTTTCCCGGACCCATTTGGACCGAGAATCGCCGCAAACTCCCCGGGAGTTATCGAGAAATTAATATCCTTGACCACTGGCTCTGAGTTGTAACTAAACCACGTCTCATCGAAACGGATCGGAACCTGATCCGGACGCAGTGACACACCCGAGTGACTGGCGATATTATGAGACTTAGTATCATTTATACTCGAGGTTTTCTGGATATTCGTAAGGTCACTATCCGACACTGGATTCACCTGTTCTAGAATCGGCAATACACTGGCTACACGTTATGAAGATTTCCATACGATGCCCGATGATATCGCCATCGATTTCCTTTTCCAACGAGCGCATCACACGTTCGACAGTGGAGTGTTGAAACTCGCCAACAGCACCGCATCGAGAACAGATCTTGTGATGGTGATGTTCGACTCTGGCAATACTGTACATCGGTGCTCCATCGAGAATTTGGAGCTTGCACAGTGCTCCCGCATCGACCAGATGTCGAATGGTCCGATATACCGTCGCCCTACCCACCTGAGGAAGGTCAATACACAACTGTTCGGCAGTGAATGCTTCGCCGGTGGTCTCGATCCGACTCGTCACGGCAGCCCGAGCTGCCGTTTTACGTAACCCGCGATCTTCCAAGGCGGTAATCAGATTCGTATAGATTGATTCGGTTGTCGTGGTAGGCATTACGGAAGTCTCAGTATTGATACTTGATATCAATTAGCATCGATTACAACATTATACAACCTGGACATGATCTCGCGCACGAGCTTTGGTTAGCCGGGAATCTTCTGTCCGAAAACGTTGGTAACGTAGCTCTGTGATTCGAACCATGTAATCGCCGTAGCAATGGCCACAATAAGGATTATCGCAACCAGTACTCTCGAAGCTGGCTGGGCACCTGAGCGCAATGCCATCCGAGGAGTCCCGAAATTGAACGGTGTCTCAACTGCAAATAGCCTCTCTCGGGGTGCAATTAACAATGCGACCAGTCCACCAGCAAGCAGTCCACCAAAGTGAGCCGCGTTGTCGATTCCTGATATCGAAAGACCTAGCACGACGTTGATCGCAACAATGACACCGATCGTGGTAAGTTGCTGACGCCCCATCTGACCGAGTAGCCGTCGGTTTAGCAACAGATACACACCAAACGCACCCAGTATCCCGAAAACCGCTCCACTGGCGCCGACGCCGAGATTAGGTCCTGCCAGAAAGCTCACGACGTTTCCCAAGATTCCGGCCATGAGATAAATGACGACAAAGTTCCATGTACCGAATATTCGCTCCACCATCGAGCCGAAAATTACCAGACCGAACAGGTTCGTCAGCATGTGGAAAAAGCTAACGTGCAGGAACATTGGAAGGACTAAACGCCAGTACTCACCTTCCGCAATGTACCGACCGTATTTTGCTCCCCAGTCAATTAGATTTTGCGTACCGGTGCCACCGGTCAACATCACACCAAGGAAAAATATGATGTTGATCACGGTTAGCGCGCTTGTGCCAGGTGAACCGCTCACACTGGCTGAAAACGCCTGTCGCTGATCCGGTTGCCTCAAATTCTTGATCTCTCGTGTAAATGTTGGTGTTAATTGAGTTCAGTGGGGTCATTTTACTGTCGATTATTACTATATTTTCTTCAATTTGTGCCCACCAACCGATATTCTCGTACCGTACTTTTTGGTGTTGCACAGCACATGATCACGGAATCAGATTATAGCGTTGGGCAATTAATCGCTCTCGGCGACGATGCATTCATGCCGAAGCCTCCTACGTTGACGGACCTCGAAGAGATTCTTGTCTAACGCCCGTCAGTTCCTCTCCGGACGAATACTGACCGATTACTCCCTGAACACGATCTGCGATTTACTTCGCCTGAAGTATGTCTAGTTTGGGTAACTCACCCAAAACGCCGCGTTCAACAGCCATTGAAAACAGCTTTTCAAGCGCATGCCGACCTTCTTCACCCATGTCGACCGTATCTTCATTGACGTACATGCGAACGAACTTCTTACCATCGGCGGGATTGATACCACGCCCGAAACCGAGCGCATACTCAAGAGCAATATCTTCGTTGGCACGTGCGTAGTTGATGCTCGCCAGCGAAGCATCTGCGATCGTCTGGGCAAGTTCATTACCGATGTGGCGACTCACGAGATCAACCCCTAGGGGTATTGGTAGTCCGGTAGCTCCATGCCATTTTTCGCCAAGGCTCATAATTCCGTGGAAACCAAGCTTTTCGTACAGAATCTGCCCCTCGTGAAGCAAAATGCCAACGTCAGCACGACCCTCTTCGACAGCCGGACCGATATCGTCGAAATCTAGGAACAGAGGTTCACAGTTACTCGGCCCGAATATTTGGAACAGCAGCCAAGAAGTGGTGAACTGACCTGGTACCGCGATTCGTTTTCCTTCGAGATCGGCTTCCGTCATCGGATCGACCGAGACCACCATCGGACCGTAGTTGCGGCCGATCGATGATCCGCAAGACATAATTCGGTAGTGCTCAGCCACGTCCGGGTAACGTGCTGCTGAAATTGCCGTGACAGGCAGTTTTCCCGTTGCGGCGAGGATGTTCAACGATTCAATGTCTTCCATATGATGAGCTACTGAATAGCCTGGAATTTCGATGTATTTCTTTTCCATCGCAAAGAACATGAACGCGTCATCGGCGTCGGGACTGTGTCCAAAAATTATCGTATTGTCGTTGATAGTCATGCTGTATCGGTTTCTGAGTAGCTGAACTACTCCGTTGACGCCAGCTCAGCTCATGAGCCTTCTACGAGTTCGTAATTTGTAAGCCGTTGGATTGGCGAGTATCCCGCCTCAGAAATCATCTCGCGAACTTCGGTCTCGGTCGTTCGGTTGTAAAAACCTGCTGCCAGCATCACGTTCTCGTCGAACAGGGTTCCGCCGAAATCATCGGCACCAAATCGCAATGCGATCTGACCTGTTTTCTGACCCTCTGAGAACCAAGATGCCTGAATATGTGGCACGTTATCGAGCATGATCCGTGAGATTGCGATGATGCGGAGATACTGATTCGGACCGGCTTCATCCTCCACAAGTTTCGCGAGCGCGGTGTTGTCCTTCTTGTACGACCACGGAATGAACGCGGTGAATCCACCTTCGTTACCGTTTTTATCGGCAAGATCCTGAACACCACGTATGTGTTCAAGGGATTCAATGATGTGGCGGTCTTTTTCAACGTGACCGTACATCATCGTCGCTGTGGTTTTTAGTCCGACCTTGTGAGCCGCTTTGTGAACATCGGTCCATTGGTCGACCGTGTCCTTCGGTTTAAATCTCGAAACTGTCGCCTTCACTTCGTCCGAGAGAATCTCAGAGCCACCGCCCGGCATTGATCGTTGTCCGGCATTCCAGAGCGCAGAAAATACCTGCTCGTAACTCATCTCTGAGACTTCGCTCATCCGGACTATCTCAGGCGCCGACCAGTAGTGGGGTGTGACATCGGGGAATCGCTTTTTTGTCTCTGCCACCATCTCAACGTAGTAGTCGAGCTGTAATTCGGAGTTGAGACCACCCTGCATCAATACCGTTCGTACGCCGTTCTCACGCGCGCGCTCAATTTTGTCCATGATCTGGTCGACCGTATAGGTGTACGCAGACGGGTCGTTCGGATCGGTTCGGTAGAACGCACAGAACGAGCAATAGGCGTTGCACAGATTCGTGTAGTTCAGGTTGGTGTCGATCACATATGTGATCTCGCTGTTCGAGTTATGATGCTGACGCCAGTAATCGGCCAATGGAACCAGATCAAGCAACTCGGTCTCTTGCATCAACCACAAACCCTCTTCGCTTGTGATTCGCTTACCTGAGAAGACTTTTTCAGAAATTTGCTTGAGCATTTTGTTAACTCGACTCTCAATTACGAAGTTGGAATTGCCTCTGTCGTTGTTGAGTTCGGATTCGTCAGAGAAGTTGGTCGCCAAGCGGGTAGTTGTGCCAATCGACTTTTGAACTCCTGCTGCCCTGATCGTTCGCTCGATCCGAGGAAGTAGGAGAAATTCCTCACATAAGTCCTGACATCTGATTCCGACATCACGTCGTTGGCGCGAATCCGGCAGATTTCATCGATCGAGTCAAATCCTCGTTCCGTAGCTTCAATCAAATCTTTCTCAAATTGCCTGGCGAGATCGGCTGGTGCGTCCGCACGCACAACCCACTCGGCGAATACGAACGGCGATCCGGTAAGTGTCTTCCACGCCGATCCTAGGTCGTACTGATGTTTGTAATCGCCGGCCGCCAACATTGAAAGGGCTGGGTCGCCGATTACGAGAGCTACATCATGGCCGTCCGACATCTCAACAAAGTTGTGGTCAACAACGTTCCACAGTTCAGCAAACAAAATCCTAAGCAATTGAATTGAGGTCGCTGTGTGCGTAGTGACTGCAACGTCTGAGCCCGAAAGATCCTCTACGGGCTTGTGCGAGAAAAGAAATACGCTCATCGCTGGACCGTTAGAAGCGACACCGAGGTTCCCTAGCGACCGAATTTTGTCACCCAACCGAAAAATCTCGGCAATCGGGAGCGGACCGGCATCAAGTTCACCCTGCTCGACTGCCGCGGCCATCGCACGGGGTGGCATCGCGACCAGATCACAAGATCCTATCGGGAGTTTTCGATAAAACACTTCCGAATTGAGGTAGGTCATATGTCCTACACGAAGTAGATGAGATTCAGGTCGATTAGTAGTCATATACCTTGATCTCGTTGTACAAAGCGTCTCGTTCAACCGGTATTCGACGGGCTTCGCGTATCGACGATGCCATCGATTCTCGTGCTTGCCCTGCTGGTGACTCGGCAAGAGCGGCATGTGCAATACGTTCTTTGCCAATCGTGCCATCGAGGTCGTTAGCACCGAAGTTCAGACCAATGCTGGCGGTGGCCGCACCGAGCATGACCCAGTAGCTCTTGATGTACTTGATGTTGTCGAGCAGCAGTCGAGCAGCAGCGATCATCTTCAAATCGTCCATCGCCGGTGTATGACGGGGTCGGAGTTTCGTTGTCCCAACCTGATACTCCAATGGAATGAACGCCAGAAATCCACCTGTTTCGTCTTGGATATTACGAAGGCGGATCAAGTGATCGATTCGCTCTTCAAACGACTCGATGTGGCCGTAAAGCAAAGTGCAGTTCGTAGGAATGTCCATGTGGTGGGCTGTCTTGTGAATCTCAGCCCAGCGGTCCCCATTGGCTTTCCCTGGTAGCAGGATTTTGTGGACTCGTGACGAAAACACTTCAGCGCCACCACCGGGCATCGATTGCAATCCGGCTTCTTTGAGAATTGCGAGCGATTCCTCAGGCGATACCTTCCACCGACGTTGAAAGTAGTCGATTTCAGAAGCGGTAAATCCCTTGATCTGAACGTGCGGTGCTTTCACGTGGATAGCCTTGACCATCTCGACGTAGTACTCGAACGGCCATGTGGGATGGTGTCCACCAACGATGTGAATCTCGTGGATGTCGTCGTCGACGTGGTCGAGGATCTCTTCGATCGACATCTCATAAGCATCTTTGTCCCCAGGCTTCTTAGCGAAGTCACAAAATTTGCAACTGAGTACGCAGATATTGGTCGGGTTGACGTGCCGATTCAGTACAAAGTAGACCTTGTCGCCAGTAACGCGCTTTTTCGCAAAATCTGCCATCCGCCCAACGCCAGCAAAGTCATTTGTTTCGAGAAGTGCTACGCCCTCGCTTCTCGACAGACGATCACCGGCTTGCACCTTGTCCCAGATCGGGAATAGTCGCTTATCAGAAAGATTCAACTCGACCTGAAGATTCGGATCGGCTACTTCCAGTATCGGGACCATTTTGAATCCACTTTCTCCACTATCTCCGGTTTCATTACCAGTGGTTTCTGGTAGCCCTGTTTCCAGGTAGCGTCGATCCCGAGTACCCCTGAATAGACCGGAGCAATACCCCGAAACTCTGATCGTGAGAACATCACGTCAAGTACGGCATCGAACCGTGTGAAAATTCCCCAGAGCAGGTTTTCGTCATCATCGATATCCACATCAGCCGATACAGCCACAACGATCTTGACACTGCCCAGTAGCGGATTGTCCACAAGCTTCTGAACGACATCTCTGCCCTGTCCGGTGGTCTGTACAACCAGCATTGTTTTGCCAACAAGGCGGTGATTGGTCACACCGGGAGCAATCGCTCCGATGTTCGCTGGCAGCGCAACGGCGGTCGGTGTACCTTCACCGACCGGTCCACCTGTGGCATCGAGGATCATCTTCGACCCTTTGTGCAGCGCCTCGCCTGTGAAGTCCAGAGTGTCGGCGGCAGTTCGTGCTATTAGATGAAAATCCTGTTCGGGATCGAAATTGCGACGAATCGCCTGCATCACCTGGCTGTAATCCCTGGGATTCACATCCGGACCGACCAACAGCAGGTTCTTTGTTAGCGAAAGTTGTCCATCGCCAAGAAGTCCCATCGCCGTCTTAATCGGTTCACGTTGGTAGCGGGGGTCGACTGAAACCACCAGCAAATTGTGGAAGCCAGCTTCGTAGTACGCCCACATATCTTTGACTTCGCGGCGAACGAGTCGAACAAGCGGTGTGAGTGCAAGTTGTGCTGCGTCGCCGAGGTAACGGTCTTCCTGTGGAGGTCGGCCAACAACGGTTGCTGGATATATCGCGTTCTTTCGGTGTGTCATCCGAGTTATCTCAAATACGGGGTGATCACCGGCCGCTGAGTAATGACCAAAATGGTCACCAAATGGACCTTCTAGTCTTCGCACGTGGGGTCGCAACACTCCCTCGAACACAAACTCTGCATGCGCTGGAATTTTCATATCGAGGGTTTTGGCTTTCGCCATAGGCGTGCGCTGACCACGTACAAGTCCCGAAAACGCCACCTCATCGAGTCCCTCCGGCAGCGGCATGATCGCGGCAAGGATTAGAGCTGGATCGCCACCGACCGCGACTGCCACTTCGAGGGGTTGTTTCATGCTCTCGGCGATCTGATAGTGGAAGCCGCCACCCTTCTGGATCTGCATGTGCATTCCAGTCGTCCGCTCGTCGTACACCTGCATCCGGTACATACCCATGTTTCCGGCACCGGTTCGAGGATCACGGCTCATGACCAACGGCAACGTGAAAAATCTTCCACCGTCCTCGGGCCAACACTTGAGAATAGGAAGCTGGTCGAGTCGAGGTTCTTCGATAACCTGCTGCGACAGCACCCGCCGTGTGTTCTTCGGGCGAATTTTCAGAAGACGCCATCCGGTTTTCCGATTGCGCCAGAATGCTCCTAGGCTTGGCGGGTTCACATCCTCCATGAACTGAACAATTTCTTCGCCAAGAGCTTCGGGCGGGCGACCGAGCGCCAGTTCGATACGACGCATGGTCGCCATCGAGTTGATCACCAGTGGATAGCTCGACCCCTTGACGTTCTCGAACAGCATCGCGGGAAGTTTTTCTTTCACCGCACGGGTTGCAATTTCGGTCACCTCAAGCTCGGCATCAACCTCTTCGGTGACTCGCTTGAGTTCGCCTTCTTTTTCGAGAAGCTGGAGGAACGATTGAAGATCGGTAAAGGCCACTAATGGATTCCTTCTTCAGAGTCAGAATAGGACGAAGGTTCTGGGCCAAACCACGGTTTCATCACCAGCGATTCTATGCCCAGTGACGCGAGGATTCGACCGGCAACCATGTCGATCAGATCGTCGATACCGGTCGGGTTGTGGTAGAAGCCGGGTGACGCTGGGAGAACAATTGCTCCCGCCTCGGTTACAGAGGTCATATTGCGTAGGTGGATCAGGCTTATAGGCATCTCACGTGGCACGAGGACCAGTCGGCGACGCTCTTTCAAGCACACATCGGCAGCGCGTTCCAGCAGGCCACTAGAAATACCGTGCGCAATCCGCCCGAGCGTTCCGCCTGAGCACGGGACAACTACCATGCCATCGAACGGGAACGAACCTGACGCTATTGGCGAGGCTACGTCCTTATGGTGATACATCTCCACCGAATCAGTCGATTGTTCGCTTTGCGACCACTCAAGCAACACCGGCGTATCAGCTTCGGTGTTGCCGGTGAGAACAAGATTTTCCTCAACCTCAAGCACCTTGCGTCCTGCATCCGTGATCACCACTTTGACGTCGTGACCGGCCACCAGCATCTGTTCGAGAACCCGTCGTGCGTATGGAGCGCCGCTGGCGCCCGCAATTCCAAGTACATAGACGCCCATCAGATCACCTCGCCAATAACTACGAAGACACCAAACACCACAGCGATAACACCATTCATCGTGAAGAATGCCGTGTTCAATTTCGAAAGATCGCTGGATGACACCAACGACTGCTCATAGGCCAGCAAAAACGCGGCCACCAGAACGCCAACCAAATACATCACTTTCGTTTCGAGGATCCCGCCGGCAACCGCTAAAAGTGTGATCGAACTAGCATGCAGCGACCTTGAAACGACAAGTGATACCGGTATCCCGAATCGAGCCGGTATCGAATGAAGCCCCTGCTCACGATCAACTTCATAATCGGCGGTAGCGTAAAGCACGTCGAACCCGGCAACCCACGCCATCGATCCGATTCCGATTACGACAAATCCGAACGGCATCGTACCGGTAAGGGCTAGCGAAACGGCTGGCGGAACAATCAGATACACCGCACCCATCCCGAAATGAGCGAACCAGGTAAATCGTTTGAGATACGGATAGCCGATCATCACTGCTAGTGGGATCGGTGCGAGTGCCCATGTCACCGGATCAAGCTGAGAAGTGGCGCCTACGAAAATCAATCCCGCTACTGCCATGTAAATAGTCATAGCTTTTCGACTTATCGTGCCAGCGGGAATCGCCCTTGAAGCGGTACGAGGGTTGCGAGCATCAATACCGGCATCGATCAGACGATTTGCAGCCATGCCGAACGTCCGCATCCCTACCATCGCGAAAAGCACCCATGCCAAACCTATCCAATCTGGAGTTCCGTTCGCCGAAAGAAACGCTGACAGAATTGCGAACGGGAGAGCAAAAACAGAGTGCTCAAACTTGATCGCTTCGAGAAACAACGCCAACCGTCGCCAGCCGGGAAAACCGCTTTGTACTGCGTTATTGGTCATTGCGCTGTGGTCTCGTTCGAAACGATGGTGGTTGAACCCTGCACCGAATTCAGTAGGAATTTCTTGAGATCCGGGGCAGCGTCTCTGGGTGTCGCCCCACCCGAGAACAACCAGTGGATCACGATCTCATTGACAGCACCAAGCCACACCCGTGACGCCAGTGCCGTGTTTATGTCGCCGATTTGGCCTGTCCCTTTGGCTTCATCGAGGTGTCCGCTGATCACCCTCGCAAATCGGTCAAACATTTCGGCACGCTTCGCTTCGAACGCATTACCCATGCTGTAGCCCTGGGTGATCAGTAGCCTGGCTAGACGCTTCTGCACCGACAAAGCCGAAAGAACCGCTTCGAGTGCAGCTTCAGCTGCTTCGAGAGGGGAATCAGTCTTTGCCGCCGCTTTTTCCGTTCTTCGAACCAGTTTGTTCGCCAATCGATCCATCACCGCAAAGAATAGATCTTCTTTACTTGGGAAATGGAAGTAGATACCACCCTTCGACATCGAAGTGCGTTTGCCAATTTCATCGACAATCGCATTGTGATAACCGTTGTCGGCGAATACCGCTTCAGCGGCTTCGAGTATGCGTTCGCGAGTTTGGCTTCGCTGCTGTGTAGATGATTCCGACAAGATAAAAAAACGGCGTTATCGACTGGTCGCTAACCGACCGGCCAGTCGGTTGGCAGGTGCTCATTCTAATGTTGCTGATCAAACCCGGCAATCCCGGTAAATGAAGAAGCTGTAACGAAGCCGGTTGTACGTACACTGGGCGAGGTCTAACCTTCGCCGAGAACCAATGACAACTGACCTCACAAATATCCCACCCGATTTCCGCGTACTCGTTTCCGGCGTTCGTGGTCCAGAAGGACCCGCTATCGACTCAGAGGGCCGACTGCATCTCGTCAGTTCTGAGGATGCTGCGATCATCCGCGTTTCGAAGGACGGAGATCTGGCTGAGATCGCCAGCACCGACGGACGTCCTAACGGCCTCGTATTCAATTCGTCTGGAGAAATGCTGGTGGCTGATGCAGCCAGAAAGGCCATCTTACGGATAGATCGAAACAACAAGACCGAAGTCTTCGTCGATGAATATGAGGGAACCGCTCTCGGTGGCCCAAACGATCTATGTTTCCTACCGAACGGCGATCTTCTTTTCACCGATCCGATCAGACGCCCACAGCCCGACCCAGCAATAAGCCCGGTTTACCGGGTCACTCCCGAAGGGAAAGTCAGTGCGTTTGCGAACGAGCTTGCTTACCCGAACGGAATTGCGGTTTCGAGTAATGGCACGCAGGTTTACGTTTCCGAAAGCCGTGCGCAACGACTAGTGGCGTTCACAATCGGCCCGTCTGCGCAGGTGCTCGACCAACAGCTAATACGGCGTTTCAAAGAGCCGGGAAATCCGGACGGAATGGCCGTCGATATCGATGGAAACATCCTTCAAACGCTGCCAGGTATTCGAGCCATCGCTTACGTTAACTCTTCGGGTGAATTACTAGATCTGTACCACGTGCCCAATTGGGCGCCTGCAAATCTGGCGTTCGGTGGTGACGATATGAAAACCGTCTTCGTTTGCGGTGCTGATCAGGATTCGATCTACGAGTTCCGCCACCGAGTAGCAGGTGCACCACTCTGCTAGCGTCGCTTGAACTCCCGTTCAAGATCGTTCACATTCAACTGCACGATGGTCGGACGACCGTGCGGGCACGTGTTCGGTCTTTCAGTCTGTTCAAGTTCCCGTATCAGGTTCTTACACTCGTCCGTCGAAAGCACCTGCCCAGCTCGTATTGATGAATGGCAGGCGATCGTCGCCAGCATCCTGTTCCGCCAAGTTTCACCGGTGCCACCCTCGCTGAGTTCATCGAGAACTCGAATGAACACCTGTCCCGTCCCGTCTCCGTTGGCCCTCGTGGCTAACGCTCCCGGAACACTTCTCACAATAAGGCTGTTTGTGCCGAACTCTTCAACACCCCATCCAACCCTGTTCAACTCCTCAAGGTGCTCATGAACCATGTTCATTGCGCCGGGGGCGAGATCGACGGGCGCTGGTTCAAGCAAGGGTTGCGATTCAGATACGTTCTTATCGAATCGCTCTTGCACTCTCTCATACATCACACGCTCGTGAGCGGCGTGCTGATCCACCAGATAAACGCCTTCGGGTCCTTCGGCAAGAATGTAGGTTTCGTGTGCCTGTCCAATAACCCGAAGGATCGGCAATATTTCTTTCGGAGTGCTTGTTGGGCCACCAGCTGCTAAAACATCAGTCTGCGCCTCTGGCAATCGAGATTGCTCTACAATCGCCGATGGATCAGGCCACTGAGAAAATCCCGTTGAGGTGGATGGTGTTACTGAAGATGAGCCCTCCGACCGGCTCGGGGCTCGCAATAACCCGATCGATTCCGAAACTCTCCCAAAACCCAGTCCATGAACCGGTGCGGACGCCGAAAGAACACCACGCACTGCTCGTTGCACGACTGAATAAACGAGATTCTCCCGAAGAAACCGCACCTCAGCCTTGGCGGGATGAACGTTAGCGTCAACATCACCTAGCGGTGCAGTAATTCTCGCAATGGCTATCGGAAAACGTCGGTCCGGCAGGAATCCGTGGTAAGCCTGTTCGATCGCATACGAAAGTCGTCTCGACTGTATCCAGCGCCCATTTACTGAGATGGTCACGTATGTGCGATTCGATCGATTCAGCGATGGTGAACTGACCAGACCATCCACCGCGAAGGCTGCGGCATCATCGGGCTCAAGCTCCAGCATTTGTTCGGCGATTGTCGCGCCATAAATCCCGGAAACAGCGTCAACATGTTTTCCCGATCCGATTGTGCGAACCCGTTCTCGACCATCAGCGTTCAAGCTAAATGCGACCTGCGGATAAACCAGTGCGAGAGAAGACAGCATCGACTGGATCTGGGACAATTCCCGACCGGCAGATCCGAGAAATTTCAGTCGGGCAGGAACGTTTTTGAATAGCCCTGCTACTTCGATCCGGGTTCCCTGCGGTGCGCCTGCCGGCTCCACTGTATTTGCTTTCCCGAAATCAACGAGATATTTTGCGCCAACACTCGAATCAGCATGTTTCGATACCGCCTCAACCCTTGCGACCGATGCGATCGACGGGAGAGCTTCCCCACGAAATCCAAGCGTCTCAATCGCAATTAGATCAGACGATTCGTCAATTTTCGAAGTAGCAAATCGCTCGAAGGCAGCTGCCAGTTCATCAGCCGGGATACCCTGCCCGTTGTCGACAACCGATATCAGTTGCGCACCGCCGCCAAGGATGTTGACATCAATGCGGGTTGAGCCGGCATCGAGAGAATTTTCGAGCAGCTCTTTCACGACCGATGCCGGGCGTTCGATCACTTCCCCGGCGGCAATGCGGGAAGCTAGATCGTCACTTAGTACCTGTATGGGCATGTGATCGGCGGAACTCAGTAATTCTTGTGCATTCGGCACAGTTCGTAACGCGAGAAATGAAGTTTACTTGCCGCCCAGTACTCGGAGGCTCGCATACTGTCCACAGGTGGCTACAGCCGTCGAACTCTATCGGTGAAAATGGTGTAGCCGAGAGCCGCGGCCAGTAGTCCACCACCGGCAATAGCAAATGCCACTCGAACGTCCAGAAACGAAGTGACGAAACCAAGCGGAATCGCACCGAGCGGTATCAAACCGAAATTCATCATGTAAACACCCATCACGCGACCGCGATGCTCTTCATCAGTCTGCTCCATGATGAGCGAGGAGTTGAGTGCCCGGCGCCCCGAATCTCCCAGTCCCAGAAATACCATAACTACCACGGCAACGTAGTAAGAAGTGGTCGCAGCAGCGAGAAGAATAGCAACACCGGAGAGCATGCTGGTTACCAACAGAATCCAGCCTCGATGGTTGTTTTTTGAGAGACCGGCGATGACCAGTGAGCCGATAAGTGCTCCCACCCCGATCATACTGAGCAGCAAGCCCAGTGCCTCAACTTCCATCTCAAATACTTCTTCAATCTGAACTGGGAGCAGGGTCCTGAACGGCATCGCCAACAATGCGGTACTGAGCGCAACAAGCAACAGCACCAACACCGTTCGATTGTGCCTAGTGTAGACCAACCCTTCCTTGATATCTCCCCACATTCGGCGCTTCGCGTGGGTGACTGGTGCCATACCCGGAACCCAGCTTGTGAGGAAAAGAGCGATCACCGTCAGCCCGGCCATCACGTAGTAGGTAGTTGCCGGTCCAGATAGACCGTAAATCAATCCACCGATTCCGGGTGCTGCGACCGTCATCAGCGACATACCAGAGGCGTTGAGAGCTACAGCGTTCGTCAGATGATCTTCGTCGACCAGTTGACCAATTATCGCCTGTCGCGCTGGCATCAGGAAAGCCCAAATCGATCCTTGAGCGACCGATGCACCGACAAGATGGTAGACCGTAATGGTGTTCGTCGAGATTGACAGGCCGACGAACAGAATTATCGCGAGCATTCCGACCTGCCCCAATTGGATGATCCGTTTGCGGGATATCCGATCTGCAACGGCCCCTCCGTAAAGTGAAAGAAGCAGGATTGGCGGTGCAAACCCGGCACCCACAACGACTACTGCTATCGGAGATTTCGTCAGTTCCCACGTCAGATATCCACGAGCGAGCATCTGGATATTCACTGCTGCCATCAGCAGCAACATGCCGAACCAGAGGTGCCGAAAACCGGATTGGCCAAGCGATGAAAATGTTCTTGCTAAAACCGAATTCTTCCGCCCCGCGAACCTCGACTCGTGGGATTTTGTGGCTGATGCAGGTTTGGATTCTGACAAGTTTTATAACTGGTAATTTGGCGGGGTCGTGATCGACCAATCGAAAAGGCGTTACTTAATACGCCGTAATTGTGGCATCAAGAATATCGAGAGCACCGCAACCGTAAGGAGCGCAATCGAAGTCCAAGCCACAGGTGGTCGTGCTCCGTACTCTTTCATAGCGTATCCAAGCGGAACCATTCCAATCGGCATCAGGCCGAATGTCATCATCAGCACGCTCATTACCCGCGCTCGGTACTGATCTGACGTGTTCTCCATCATTAAGCTCTGCCCAAGCGCCCAACGAGCCTGTTCAGCTAATCCCATTCCGACCATCCCGAGAACACCGGCGAAATACACAGGTACGGCAACTATCAGGCCGAGAGATGCACTTGCGATCAGCGCTCCTATCAGCACGATCCAACCGCGATAGTGACCTTCCCGTAGGTTTGCGATCGAAACAGTGCCAACCAATCCACCAAGCCCGAGAGCTGTCAGAAGCATTCCAACTTCGGAAGGCTCCGATCCGTAAACATCTTTGGCGTATACCTGAACTAGCATTCTGAACGGCATCGAGAGCAATGCGACAATCACGCTGTAGATCATGATGTTCAAGATGAGTTTGTTCTGACCGATGTACCTGAATCCTTCAAGGATGTTTTCCAGCACGGATTGCGCCACCACTGATGGCGGTGGCATCTTCGGCACTAGCGAAGTAAAAATAACGGCAATGAGCATCACGGCACAAACGATCACATAAACGTTTTTAGGCCCGATTACCTCGTAGAGCACACCTGCCAGCGCGGGGGCAATTAGCGTCATCATGCTCATTGCCATCGCATTTAGCGCAAACGCGTTCGGCAGTTGATTTTTTCCTACCAGTGAAGGTATCGCGGCTTGGCGGGCGGGCATCTGGAGAGCGAACATAGCTCCCTGTGCGACCGATACTCCAAGCAAATGTCCCCAGGCAAGGCTGTCGGTGAACAAAAGCACACCTACTAGACCAGCAAGCAGTCCATTGGCTGCCTGTGACGCTTGGATCAGTGTCCGTCGTTCCATCCTGTCGCCGAGAACTCCACCCCAGATCGAGACCACCAACAGGCTAGGCGCAAATCCAAGCCCTATTAGCCCAGTAATCAAGGCATCGTCAGTCATTTCGTAGGCGAGGATTCCACGTGCGACCATCTGCATCTGGAATCCCCCCATGGAAAGAACCATGCCGAACCAGAGCATCCGAAAATCACGATTGGCAATAATCGACTCGAAAGTGTGAACGAAAATACGTCCTACTACGCCGAATTTCGGAGCGCGCACTTCCGACTGAGCTTCCTCAGCGATATCACCTTTGTTGTCGGTTGGATCCTGAACTGCCAATTCGCTTCCAAATGAAGAAGACGCCCACAGTTGGGGCGCATCTAGGCGAAGGTTACTCCTGAAAATGCTCCAGAGGTTGCTTCAACACTGTGGCACCGCCCCCTCGCAACCCATCCCATATCAAGTACCCTTCGTTCGGTCTTTGGACAACACAATGATTTTCTCCAGAACGAGGACTCGCTAAATGACCGAATCGACAAAGTTGGTCGAACCAACAATCGAAGAAATTCAGCAGGCACGACTGGCAATCGAAAACCATGTGCTCCGTACACCGCTTCGGCACTATCCCGTGCTGTCCGAACTCCTAGATGCCGACGTTTGGATCAAGCACGAGAATTTCCAGCTGCTCGGAGCGTTCAAGGTCCGTGGTGGAATCAATCTGGTCTCGCAAACAAGTCAGGAAGAGCGAGATAGAGGATTTGTAACTGCGTCGTCGGGAAATCATGGTCAATCAATCGCGTATGCAGCCCGCACCTTTGGTGCAGCTTGCACGGTCGTTCTTCCAGAGGGAGCAAACTCAGCAAAAGCGGGTGCAATCGCTGCTCTCGGAGCAAACGTGATTTTCCATGGCGATGTATTCGAACGCTCGAAGGAACGCGCCGCAGAAATTGCCGAACGAGATAACATGCGAGCCGTCCACGCGGCGAACGAACCGGCCCTCATCGCCGGCGTGGCAACATATTCTGTTGAGACCTACGAAGACCTCACAGAAATTGACGTAATGATCGTGCCGATCGGTGCTGGTTCGGGTGCTTCTGGAGCGTGTATCGTCACCGATTCCCTATCGCCTTTAACTCACGTAATCGGCGTTCAAGCTGCCGATGCTCCTGCGGCGTATCACGCATGGAAGTCAGGAGAGTTCAAAACATACCCGATGACTACCGTGGCTGAAGGGCTGGCTACCGAATCTGCTTATTCGTTACCGATCGGAATTCTTCGCGAGCGATTGAAGGAGTTCGTTCTCGTAAAGGATTCAGCGATCAGTGCCGCGATCCAGCACTACGTTCGAGCAACCCGAACGCTTGTCGAGCATGCTGGTGCCGCTTCGCTAGCAGCCGGGATCGACATGAAAGAGCAACTCAAAGGCAAGCGAGTGGTTTTGGTTGCCAGTGGTGGAAACATCACCACCGGCCAACTTAGGGCAGTCCTGAACTAGAACCGTTAGTTGCACCTAGTCAGAACGAAGTGCTGCGATTTCTCGCTCGATCACATGCACTCGGGTGTAATCCTCGCGGTACATTGCAAACGCCCGATCGAGATAAAGTTGCGCCCGTTTTGCCGAATCGGCGCGACCATCTGTAGCCGCTTCAATCAACAGATCAATTCGACGGTTTTCTGGCACGTGTTTACCGATCGCTCGAATCTTCGCTTCGCTCTCGTGTGCCCCGGCTGTATCGCCGCCACTAGACTCGTACTGAAAGCGTCCCATCAAGGTAGTTAGCTCGGTCAACAGATCCGGCTCCGACATCATTCCGTACATGACATCGTTTACATCGGCAACAGATACACCTTCACCCGGAATCGACTTGGAATCGTTCGAATCGATCTCCGCTACAACATCGCTGCCACCTACCGAAGAGTCGAACAAAGAGCCGTACTCCGCAGAAATGCCCGCGACGATCTCCATCAGGGATGTAATATCGCTGAAATTCGCAGCACCACCAAACAACAGGTCATCGCCACGTTTTTCAGCTGTCTCACGAAGCCACTCCTCTGACGGAACGGGCTCCGGAGCGGGTGGAAAGGCGAACGATGACATATCTCCAGAACCAAGTTGTTCAACCTGCCCGGCAAGAAACGGCGGAACATACTTGCTGATATCGACCGATACCGGAAGGATCACGACGTATGACGCTCCGATCTGATCGGGATTCGTTCCGTCTCGAAAATAGATCAGGGCATGACCTTTGGGGGTGGCGGCATCGCCCAGATGAAATTCCAGTGTCATATATTCAGTTCTACTCTCGCCCGCTCATATTCCTGTCGAGTTTCGTGTCGGGGGCGGTTAACATCTTACTTCCGGTTATTCTGTGTGAAACCGATTGCTGAATGAATCCACACCAAATGTGGTGATGATCGAGGGCAACTAAAACGAGTATCTACAGGCTGGCTGCGAGGCCACTAATTTTCCGTCTCCCACCCGAGGGTGCCCACAAAGCAGCTGAAATAGCGTTGGCTGTTCCCGGATTTTCGAGCGCGTTCCGGATGACGAATGGTGTCAACCGCAGCGAGCTTGAAACAGATCTTGCTGGAATCACGTTGCCTACGCCTATCGGTATGGCAGCCGGATTCGATAAAGACTGCAAAATACTCGGTTCGATACTGAAACTGGGATTCGGTTTCGTTACCGGTGGCACAGTTACAATCGCGTCACGTCCCGGAAACCCAAAACCTCGAATGATCAGATTGCCCGACATGAAGGCGGTGATGAATTCGATGGGGTTTCCTGGTCAGGGTTTGGAACCAGCCCTCAGGCGGCTGGGGAAAGCTCAGAAATACAAAGACCGCGTATTGATCAGTATCGCCGGTACGATCGAAGACGAAATATTCGAGTGTCTTCGACGCACACAAACTCACGTCGCCGGAATAGAGCTCAACATCAGCAGCCCGAATACCACCGGGCTGCGCATCTTCCACGAGCCTGCACGCCTAAGAGGGTTGATCGAAGGACTTGTCGCCGAGAAGCGGGTTCCTCTCTTCGTGAAGATTCCACCTTGGCCTCGTGACGAAGAAAATCGTAGAGAGATACACAAGCTGGCGGAAACTGCGGTCGATGCCGGCGTGGACGGACTTGTAGTCGCAAACACTCACCCGGTCGAAAGTAGTCGACTGAAAGTTGGACGGGGTGGATTGAGCGGCGCTCCTCTGTTCGAACATACCGAGTTAATGATCGCAGACGTTCAGGCCCTCGTTCGGGGTCATACATCGATCATCGCCTGCGGAGGAGTAACGACCGCCGAGCATGCCTGGCAGCTACTGGCAAAGGGAGCATCAGCGGTTCAGCTGTACACCTCGTTCATATACGAAGGCCCTGGGCTACCAGCGCGAATCAACAAACGCCTTGCAAAGTTGATGTGCGCAGCCGGAATAGATAACGTCTCTGATATCACCGGAGATCCACCGACTCTCTAGGCAGTTCTGTGTATCGCTATCAACCCTGAGACGCCAGCAGAGCCTCTGCTTCAGCTCGTGTCGCCATCGCCTCTTGTGCACCATTCTTCCCCACACAGAGTGCGCCTGACGCCATCCCGAGGCGTGCTGCGTCCAGCAAACCCAGTCCCGAGGCGATACCGACGCCAAATCCACCATTAAACGCATCGCCAGCCGCCACAGTCGCCACCACTTTCACGCTAAACGGATCGAGAAGTTCGGATATTCCATCTGATTCAACCCACGCACCCTGATCGCCAAGAGTTACGACCACGGTCTCAATGCCGAAATTCCGGATTTTGACGGCGGCAGTCTTAGCCGAAGTAGCATCGATGACATCAATATTTGCTATTGACGATGCCTCACCCTGATTCGGCGTGAGGACAGTCACGGAATCGTAGAAACCATCGGGAACGTCTCGAACAGGAGCAGGATCGAGGACGACCATTACTCCGTCCTTGGCTGCAGCGTCGATCGCAGCTTTTGTTGCAGAAAGAGGAATCTCTTGCTGGCAGAGCAAAACTCCTGCTCCCGACAGGGCGTTTCGAACATCGTCTGATTGTTGTGAATCGCACAACCCGTTCGCCCCGTAAACCGGATTCACATGGTTTTCGCCATCGGGCAGTATGAAGATCACAGCGATCCCAGATGCAATATTTTCGGTACAACACAGCAACGATGTGTCGATACCTTCGTTCCGCATGAACTGGGCCATCTCCTCTCCAAAACCGTCATCGCCGATCCGGCCAACCATCTTCACTGAACCGGGGCTTTGCGCCAATCGCGCCGCTGCAACGGCCTGATTACCACCTTTGCCGCCCGGCGTCGTGTAGAAGCGAGTTCCTTCTGCCGTTTCCCCCGGTCCAGCAAGTCGAGGAGTATCGACGATCAAATCCATGTTGAGTCCGCCGAGAACGATCACATCTTTCAAATTGTTTACCCCTTTATTCGTTCGGGTGCCTGACGATAAGTGAAATTGAGTCGAAGGATCCGAGATCAGTCGTTTGGTGTTCCGAATTTACCAGCATCTGCCAGTTCGTTCAGAAATTTCACAAGTCCCGAGTTTTCAGGCATCGTAATTACCCGATCTGCCGAGGCGATAGCATCGACGTGGCCTTCTTCGACTGCGACGCCCAATCCGGCCCATTCGATCATCGATTGGTCGCCCTTGCCGTCTCCAACCGCAATCACGCTCTTGCGGTCGATTCCCAACGACCCAGCCAGATGTTCGACAGCATGACCCTTCCCTGCCCCGATAGCCTCAACTTCGCAGAACATCGATAAAGAATGGGTCACCAATGCGGTCCCGTTCATTTGACCTTGCAGCTTTACGACCAACGGCTCGACAACTGCCGGATCACCCACCCCAACAATCGCAGTTGGCTGTCGATCGGCCATGTCCATCAACGAATCAGTGTCGCGGATGCTAACGCCCATTCGCTGACTGTATCCATCGGTCCATTCGGAACGTTTTTCGACCCAGACATCGTCTCCAAGAAACATCATGACTTCAGGGACAGTAGAAGTAAGTCCACTGATTGCCCGCGCCGTGACCGCTTCGTTGAGTCGAACATGACGAACAGCCGAATTCGCTTCCTGGTCAAAGGTCATGGCCCCCTGAAAGCAAATGATCGGACCAGTAGCGCCCGCCTGCTCAGCGATTCGTCGAGCAGGTGTGAGCATTCGACCCGTTGAAACCGATACCACGGCACCTAGCGACTGTACCCGAGCAATAGCGTCGACAAGCTCGGGCGTAACAATTCGATCTTCACCGATCATCGTTCCGTCGATATCAAGTGCCACAAGAGAGTAAATTGAATCGATATCACTCACGAAATCCAGCATTCCTCCCATTAATCCCGAGCACAAAAAGCATGAAAAACAAACTTAACCCACGGTTCGTAATACTGCTGATATTCCTAATCATGTTTTTATACGTAATATCACTCGTTTTCACGAGCGATTCCGGAACTTGATAGTCGAGCAGCGACCGAGCTGCGAAGAAACGCTGGCCAGGCGGCAAGGGTGATTATCGTCAACGTTAGCCCGACTGCCGATATCGCGGTGACTGCATTGCTCGCACCCCACCAGACTGCGAGCCCGCCGACAATCAAAGCACCTAGCGGGCCGGTGCCGATCGTCGCAGCGAGCACACCTAGTACCCTTCCACGAATTTCCACTGGAGTCGATGTAATTACGATGATGCTCTGCATCGTTGCGAAGCCCGACATCGAGAAGCCACCGATCATCAGGATCGGTAGTGCCATCCAGAATGACGGTACGAGTGAGAATAGAAGGATGGCCGTCAGGAACAACACCGATCCAACTGCGTAAATTCTCGTATAACCACCAGGGCGTGCTCTCAACGCTATGACGAGTGAACTTGTGGTTGCTCCCAATCCTTCAGACGCAAGCAAGATCCCAATCAAGAGCGGACCGATTTTCAGTGATTCAGCGCCAATGACCGGAACCATGTGTTGATACGGAAACCCGAAGATGTTCATTACGATCGTTATCAGCAGCGTAACAACGATAATTCGATCAGCTCTGACGTGTTTCAATCCCTCGGCCAGATTCCCAAAATAACCGAGACCATCGCTCGATCTTGGCGTAGGAGCTACATATGGCATTGAAAACGCTAGGAGGGAGCCAACACCGAACAGGATGGCGCCCGTCACGTAAGCGGTTTCCACACCTGAGGTCGCGAGAAATGCACCAGCACTGAGCGGTCCAATCACACGGGAAAAATTGCTGCTTGCCATGTCGATACCGATCGCCGTAGATATTCCTTCGGGACCGACGGCATCGCCGATCATTGCCCGTCTGACAGGAAAATCGGTGGCCCACATCACTCCTGCCAGAGTAGCTCCAACGCAGATGTGCCACAGTTCGATACGCTCGCTGATCACCAATACAGCCATGACGACGTAGACACCTGAGAGGGTCGCGAGAGTCGAGCCCATTAGCAGCTTTCTGTTCACGCGGTCGGATATCAAACCAATCGTTGGACCAAGTACCAGCATCGGAATCATGCGTAGGAACCCGACCATGGCTACCCAGAAAGGCGACTCCGTAAGTTCGAACACGAAAATTCCGAGCGCAACGGTTTCCATCCAGCGCATCGTCGTCGACGTGATTCCAATACCCCATAAACGCCGATACGAAGGGTTGGTTACCACTGACAGAAATCGCTGGCCAGTGCGACCTGTTTTAAAACTGCTGGACGAGGTCAACTAGCAGTCGCACCTGCTGTGGTCCGGAAGCTGTTCATCGCCTGAGAATCATCATTCTGAAGTTCGTCTTTCTCGCCGGAAGATGAGTCCCAGATTCCGACACCTGATTCACGTGCCTGACGTTCCATCTCGAGAAGGTAGTCGGAATACAAAATATTCGGATGATCGGTCGTTAGCGTTCCCAGCCCGTTGAGAAGTAAGGCAGCATTGATCATGACGGTGTCGAAGAAAACGTAGCGCATCAGTCGTCCCTGCTCGTCTCCATCTTGCTGGTCTGCTTCAAGAAGGACTTCTTTACCTTCGATCCAGCTCTGGGTCACCTCCTGGGTAAAGTCGTGGAACGGATCACCAAATGGCGGTAGTTCGACTCCGATCAACCGGACCGTTTGTTCGCCGTCACCCCAGTCGACCACGATTGTGCGTCCGTCAATCACACGCAGAACATCAGCCGAAACTCTCTCCGGTGGTGCCGGTTGTGATGAACGGGATCCACCAAAAAGCGGTCCGAGCAGACCGATGGACAGCGATCCTAGGATGACAAGTGAAACAACCGTAATCATCAGTTTCCTGATCAGACTACCGAGTCCGCGGCTGGCTTGCTCCGACTCATAGCCGTCCCTCGAACGATCGATATCGCTTTGCGATGGACCATAGACCTTATTTACGAGATCGTCCTCGTGCTCGAGTGATGGATCGTTTTCGGGATATTCGGGTGGGGGTTGCATGGGTAGTGGAACCGACTTATTCGGAAGCGTCGCCAAACAAGCCTAGCTGTGCACCACCGAGTTGTGTGTCATCAATCGACACTTCGGTCACCAGAGTTGAGTCGTCGTTTTTGTACGAATTCACCCTAGTCGAAACTGGATGTGCCTTCAAAAGATCGTTCGACGCCGGTATCAACACCTGTTGCAGGCTTTTCGCCTCGGTCGTTGCTGGATCGAGCCATAGCGCGACCGTTTCCTCATCAAGTATCGCCGGCATTCGATGGTGAATTGACGACATGAAATCATTGGCAGCGGTCGTAACTATGGCGCAAGAATTGACCGTCTCAGCGTGTTCGTTGATCCACGAGTCGTAGACGACCGCAAAGTGCATATTCTCACCCTCTTTTGGAGTGATGTACATCGGTTGCTTCGAACCGTCGGTCTTCTTCCACTCGAAGAAGCCATTTGCGGGAACGATTCCTCGGCTGCGTTTGAACGGACCGCGCCACATACCGGAACTGGCGAGTCGATCAGCCCGAGCGTTGAACGCGTTCCGAGGCAACTCCCCAGCATTCGCCCAACAGGGAATCAGTCCCCATCGCATCGGTTTCGCGACCGGACGACCACCTTCGTTGACAATCGTTATTACGTCTTGCGTCGGGCGAATGTTGAAACGCGAGCCAAGATCTGGTCGACGAGCTATCAGATCAGCGATTCCAACGCGCTCGATCCCACTACCCATCAACTGATAGCGAACCCCGCCGACATAGACATAAACAAAAGCACCGCACATGTGATCATTTTACGCGTTTGACGCGTATTCGGACTCGATTACGAACTGAACAGATCGTCTCTCCACGAGAAGTACGGCTCCCAGCCAATGACATCCTTGACGTTCTGGGTCGAAAGCGGAGCCTCAAATCCCTCGAATTCCTTCTTGAGCGGGACATCAGGATAAACCGTTTTGATCGCTTCCATCGTCGGAATATTCAGCATCGTGTCCTTGGCGTTCAGGAAGAATCGATGGTGACCGTTCCAGTTCTCGTTCACGACTGATTGGACACAGGCACGTGCGGCGTCTCTGATGTGGAGATAAGTCCAGAAACCCTGGCAGCGCGTCCACGGATCGGTGATCGGATTCGCCTGCAGGTGAGTGAAGTAGGCATCGTCCCACATGCCATTGAATCGCATACTGGCAATCGCCATCCACGGTGACCGTCGGGAGAAAGCTTCACCAATCTCCTCGCCAAGCCATTTTGCGATCGAATAGGGATCCTCAGCTCGCGTGTAAACGTTCTGATCCATCGGGAAGTATTCTGGCGGCTTGACTTCTTTCGGTGCCCAGCGTGCCGCAGTTCCCATCGCACCGACCGCGTTGTACGAAGATCCCAACGCAACCCGTTTCACCTTGAGTTGTTCGGCAGCTCGACATACGTTCCACATCGACATCGTGTTGGTTTTGACGACATCCTCTTCAACATAATTGCCAGCACTGGGTCGGGAAGCCAGCGAAATCACCGCGTCGCAGCCGTCCATCGCAGAAATTACTTGCCCGTAATCTGATATCTCAACTTCAAAGAACTTTGGAATGCTCGGCCAGTTCTCTCGTATTTCCACTGCAGCTTCGGCACTGGCCAATCGACCCGATGTTCCGCTGTGTCCGAGATTGCTGGTGATGCGGAACTTATCGGCATTGACCACCTCGTAACCAAGTTTATAAAGCTCGTCGATCACATAATGCCCCACTATTCCCGATCCGCCCGTTACCAGTACTTTCATCTTTGAATTTCCTAATTTCCAGAACTTGATCTGGTCTGAACGCGAATCGAGCCCGCTTTCACGAGCTCGACCCAATAAACAGTTTGCTTCGCCCTCTAAGAAGCAGAGGTGTAATAACGATCGTTATATCCGACTAAACAGACATCGTGCGACCGGTCTTCTTTCGACCGTATGCTGCCCATTCCTCGGTAGCACCCATCATCTTGACCCCAACGACATCGATCGAATAATCGACCCGTTCTTCCATGGTCATGTTCTCATCAGCCCAACTTGCATAGAAACCAATGCCCTTGCGAGTGAGCGCCGCGTTGATCTTGTCTCGGGCAGCATTCATATCGTCCGGATACGGCGGGTCATGTGCGTCCGGGTGACCGAGTGACATACCCATGTCGCCTGGTCCCCATTCGGCGAACGCAATACCGGGAACTTCGACGATTTCGTCGACGTTCTCGAGGCAGTATTTATCCTCGATCTTGAGACCCAGAATCAATTCACCATCCGGGTTCAACGGCCACGGGTCGGCGACCCTGGCATACTCCGCTGGTTCGAGTCCCCATATTTCGTTCGCGGGTCGCTGTCCTCCAGCACCTCGCAGTCCCTCACCAATCGTGTCTTGGTGAAGTTCCTGGAACGGATATCGAGTGATCTGCACAAACGCGGCCACAGCCGCTGCGGTTCGAGCGTGAGTGTGAAGAATTCCATGAACTCCGGCACTCAACACGTGGCGAGCCTGCCATGCGTTGTATCGCACTTCTTCGGGCGATATGGCGTTCGAAGGCAACGTACAAAGCACTGTTGGTGTCGGATGCCCACTGGGAGTCGGACCACCATCCTTAAGACCCCGCATGTAATTGACTAGCCCGACGGTGTCGAACGGGTGATGCTCGAAATCCATCATCAACATGTCGCCCCACGTCTGAGAGTCTTTCAGACCAGCTTCATACGTCAACTCGGTCGGGTGTGTCGCGTAAAAAGGTTGCCCCTGTTCAAGCAACTCTATGCACTTATTGATTCGTTTCGCCAATTGAAAACTCCTGTACTTGATGCCTGATTAGTTGCTCGTTAGTCGCCACGGTATCTCAAGTTCCACAGTGATGCCTCGGAACCAGTCGATAACCTCTGGATGGAATGGAATGCCGTTCTCGCGCCGTTCGATTTCTTCCTCATGCTCCGGAAGACCTGCATACACCACACGGTCTTTGCCCGGAATTGGCGGAGTACTCTTGATCTCGTTCATATAGACATCCATCTCGCTCTTGAATTCTTCAAGATCGGTGAAAGCCTCCACGTTGTACGCTATGAAGTGGTGAGAAGCACCACCTCTTCGGTTTGGTCCTGCACCTGTGGCGCCGAGAAGAGCACACATAATCTCAACCCACATTCCCATACTGGCGCCTTTGTGGGCGCCGTTTTCACGCGAGCCACCGGTTGGCAACATGAAGAACTCGTCCGGCACCGGGCTTTCTTCGAGAATGGGAACCCCATCCGCACCAGAAATCCAGCCAGCAGCAACATCGACGCCAAGTCGCTTTGCTAACACAATTTTGTTACCGGCTACCGAACTCATCGAGGCATCGAAAATAAATGGTGCCTCGCTGTTGGTAGGAACAGCGACCGCGATCGGATTGAGGCCAAACATAGGCTTCGCACCATCGACCGGGAGTACCTGCATACCTCCTGTGGTCATCGAAACACCGATCATGCCGTGTTCTAAGGCCATCGCAGCGTGATAGGCAGCCGCGCCGAAGTGTCGACCATTATTGGCCGTAATCGTTCCAATTCCGTAGATCTTGGCTCGCTCAATCGCCATATTCATCGCCAGCGGACCTACCACAAGTCCATGTCCACCATCGGAATCAAGGGTCGCTGCAGCTGGCATCTCACGAATGATTTTTGGATCCGGGGTCGGGTTGATACCACCCTCGCCAAACGACTCGACATATCGACGCAGCATGTTAGAAACACCGTGTGTTTCAATGCCACGAATATCGGCATAAACCAATACCTCTGCTGCAGTCTTAGCGTCATCAGCAGGCATACCCATCTTCAAGAAAATATCGACCACAGTCGCATTCATGTCTTCTACATCGACATGAACCGCTATATCACTCGGTACGTGAAATCGTTCTAACAATTCGTGCTGTTCCTTTCTAAGTTTGGTTCACCCTGTTTGCAGCACCAATCTGTCGGACCAAAGCTCACGGATGAACATGGAAATTCGGCGGAGTATACGCCTACTGGATAGTGATCGCGGTCTACTGGCTGAGTTTGTCCTCAAATATCCACCGATTGGTGGGAATTACCATGCATCACCAGTTGCCCAATGCCTAAGACAAGCCTAAATTTCGTCGGACGATTATTTACGAACTCCAAACACGGAGAAATTCAGATGCCCCAGGGCCTTACGACAGTTTTTACCGAGCCGGGTAAACCGTTCGAGCTAGAGACACTTCCAACACCTGAGATCGAAACGGGTGGAATACTGATCAAGAACACGGATGCCGTTGTGTGCGGATCCGACCTCCACGCTTGGCGCGGCGATGGGGATGGTCCACCCGTATCGAGACGACGAGTTCTCGGGCACGAGTTCACCGGTGTCGTCCATTCACTCGGTAACGGCATCAACACCGACTCACTGCGCCGCCCGCTCAAAGAAGGCGACCGAGTCGCGTTCCCGTTCTTCTTCCCATGCCACCGCTGCTATCACTGCATCAGGGGTGAGCACCACTCGTGCACGTTCCGCCAGCGACGCAACATGGTGGGACTCGACGATTACCCGTACTGCAACGGCGGAATGGCCGAATATTTCTATCTCGAACCCGGACACTACGCTTACAAGGTGCCTGACGAGCTTCCAAGCGAAGCAGTTCCCGCGGTGAACTGTGCTCTGGCGCAGGTACTGTTTGGGCTCGAGCGCGTCGGAATGGCGTTTGGCGACACCGTGATTGTTCAAGGTGCCGGTGGACTCGGAATCTACGCAACCGCAGTAGCTGCCGAACGAGGTGCCAGCCAGGTCATCGTGATCGACGGCCAGCAAAATCGACTCGATCGTGCGATGAAATGTGGCGCTACATCAACCATCTCCATGTCTGAGTACCCAACCCCGGAATCTCGAGTCGAACGAATTCGGGAGTTGACTAACGGTATTGGTGCCGATGTTGTTGTTGAAGTTGTAGGTATCGCAGCGGCAACGTACGAAGGACTCGATATGGTTCGAATCAACGGTTCGTATCTCGATATCGGGAATATCGGCGGCGGAAGCCTTACGATCCCCGCTGGCAAAATCATCGGAAACCAGACCAAGTGGGTCGGAACCGTTCACTACAACCCCTGGGTAATTGAAGCTGCCCTGCAGTTCCTCGTGAAGACGAAGGGCAAGTACCAGCTGATGGACGTTGTGTCCGACACCTTTGCACTTGAGCAAGTCGACGAGGCGTTCGAATTCGCCGAGTGGCAAGGCAAGGACACCGGAACGCAGGCGCAAAGAGTCGCCTTACACATGGATTGATCCCGCTCACATAGCGATTAACTGAAAACGGCGGGATAATTCCCGCCGTTTAGTATTTCAATTTCTCGACCACAGCAAAGCGGAGTGGATAGATCTTCGGTGGCTGGGTCGTGATCGGGTGGTAGCCGAGAGACTAGCCGATCATACTCCCTCACCCTACGCTTTATACGTCTCTCGAAGCTCGGTGTAGATCTCTTTGGTCTGAATCGTCCCAAGCGCAAGGGTGCTAGAAACATTCATCATCTGGTAACCCTCGCCAATCCAGCGGCGGCAATCGTCAACATCAGCGAAGGTAGTCGAAAGGTACTTGCCAGTGCCTTTAATCCGCTGAGCAACATCGACCATGATGTTTTCGACTTTTGAGTTATGAATGTCGCCATTCACGCCAAGCGAAGCCGAAAGGTCTGTCGGGCCAACCAGCAGAACTTCGTATCCTGAGATCGACAGAATCTCGTCAAGGTTTTCGTACGCTTCAAGGCTCTCCATCTGAAGCATCAGGATCGTCTCGCCATTGGCATTGTCGATAATGTCCTGCGCCGAAACACCGAGATATCCGGCAAAGTATGGCGCAATCCCACGCATTCCCATCGGAGGGTACTTCGCCCATTTGACTGCGTTTCTAACCTCTTCAGGAGTATCGATCTGTGGAACCATCACTCCCACGGCCCCAACGTCGTACGCCTTTTTAATGTCGCCGGGATTGTTGTAAGGAATTCGAATAACCGGGGCACTGCCGTTCTGACGTCCTTGGACTGCAATCGTTCCAACTGACTCAAATCCCGCCGGGGAGTGCTCCTGATCGATCCAAACCCAGTCGGCACCAGTCTGATAAATCGATTGAGCCACGAACGGCTCACGTGTGAACATGCTGGTTCCAAGAACAGGATTTCCGGAAGCCAACTTCTGTCGAACGTCGCTTGGATACATCGTAATTACACCTGAAAACTAGCTACGCAATATCGAGTAGCGGGCGCATCTTACGCCCTGACGAAAGACGTGTGTCACCAATACGGTGAATAAATCCTAAATCGCCATGTATTCTTCGTGACGGGGAAACTCGCCACAAGCGTCCGCACGCAGTCTCTACAAGCTCAAATCAACCGAACTACCAGTTTCTGCCGATTTATGCAGGGCTTCAACAACTGCTGTGTTGCGAAGGCCGTCTTCCGCCGGGTACTCTGGTTTCTTGCCACTCAGGATGCATTCGGAGAATTCGTCGAATTGCACAACGAATCGGTACGGTGCTGGTGTTGAAATGATCTGATTTTCCTCACCGTTTCGACCGTCACCCGTTTTGATGATGATCGGTCCCGAGTCATCGAACATTCCCGGAATCTCGATGCGTCCTTTCGAGCCATCTACCGTGATATAGCATCGGAACGGCTGCTCCATATTAGTAGTGATATTCCCGATTGCACCGTTCGCAAACTTCATCGTGCCCGAGAACGTTGTGTCGATGCCCCAATTGCCCGAGTCGTGCGACATTCCAACCACCTGCACCGGCTCTGCTGACATCACGAACCGCGTGGCATAAACGGCGTAGCACCCGGCATCCCACAACGCTCCACCCGCAAGCTGTTGTGAAAAGCGCACATTGCCATCAGGTTCGGCGATGTTGAAGCAAAGTGCAGCATCGATCGTTTGGATGTCCCCAATTGCGCCTTCTGCAATCAGCTGGCGCGCCTTTCGCATGTGCGGATTCCAGCGATGTGTGAACGCCTCGACCAACACCACGTCGTTGGCATTGGCAGCGTCGATCATTCGCTGACACTCTTCGGTCGATACAGCGAGAGGTTTTTCACACAGGATGTGCTTCCCTGCTTCTGCGGCTTTGATCGTCCATTCGCAGTGCATGCTGTTTGGAAGCGAGTTGATAATGGCGTCGATACCTGGATCGGCGAGCTGCTCTTCGTACGAGCCATACCAGCGTTCGATGCCATGCTCTTTCGCGGCAGCCTCGGCCTTTGACGCAGTACGAGAAGAAATCGAAACGATCTCCGAGTTCTTTGAGTCGTACGAGGCAGGCAGATGGGCGTTCAACCCAATCTGAGCAGTTGAAAGCAGCCCGTAGCGAACGACGTCTTGTGGCATGTTTGGTCTCCGATAGCTGGTCACAAATCAAGATCGACGGTGAATAATACTGCTCTTACCGGATGTCCACAGCGTTAGCAGCGAAAAATTGCGGCGAAAACTACTCGCCAAACAAGTACGATTTGCCGGGATCGATCGTGAATCGACCGCGCATTGCCGAACGTCCTAAGATCATCCGGTACGCCATGAGATGGCGGTTAGCCAGAGTCAATTCTGCTTCGAACACCTCTCCGGCCAAACTCATTGTGGTCACAATTACCGGGCGCAACTCTCGCTTCCCGTTCGAGCTACGGATCCACCTGTGCGTTTTCACTATGGCGCTTACTCGAATGGCATCTTTACGACTGCGCCGACGTGGATGGATCTCGAACGACACCCACTCACCATCATCCCGTTGACTAAATCGAGGTCGAAAAGCATGGATCGATGATGTCTGCGCACCGGAGTCCACTTTCGCCTTCACACCGATCACGTTGAAATCGGGGAGCGATACTCGCTCGCGCCAGCCAATCGACTTTGGAGTTTTTCGCTTTGGTCTCGAGGTCATCATCAGGCTGAAACCTGTCCATCAGGATTCAACGATTCAAGTTGATTCTCTATGTGGTCGACCATCAAACCAGCGATATCGACGCCGGTGGCAGTTTCGATGCCTTCGAATCCCGGAGACGAGTTGACTTCGAGAACCAGCGGTCCTCGGTCAGAACGAAGTATGTCGACACCGGCAGATTCAAGCCCATGCGCCTTTGTCGCCATGCGGGCATATTCAATCTCGGTTGTGGCCAAATCGACTTCGTGTACCGAACCGCCCTGATGCAAATTGGCTCGGAACTCAGTTCCATCCGATACCCGTTCCATCGCTGCGACAACCCGATCACCAACAACCATGCAGCGAATATCCCGACCCTTTGCTTCCTTAATGTACTCTTGAATCAAGATGTTCGCCTCGACCTGACGGAACGCGTCGATCACCGATCTTGCCGCAGATTTCGACTGACAAGCACAACGCCAACGCCCTGAGAACCCTGCAAGAGCTTCACAACGAGCGGTGGCCCGCCTACTGCGTCAATGACACCGTCGATGTCTTGTGTTTCCTCTGCAAAGCCTGTGTGTGGCATCTGGACGTCTGTTCTCGAGAGGATCTGTAACGAACGCAGCTTGTCTCGAGATCGACTGATCGCCTGCGATTCGTTGGCGGTGTACACGCCCATCATCTCGAACTGCCTGACTACAGATGTTCCGTAGAACGTTCGCCTCGAAGCAATCCGTGGCACAACAGCGTCGAAATCCAGCGCTTCTCCCCGAAAAAGCACCTGCGGATGATGGGAGGTGATGTTCATATAGCAGCGCAGGTAGTCGACAACACGCACGTCATGACCTCGCTGCTGTGCAGCTTCGACAAGACGTCGGGTTGAATATAGGCCAGGCCCTCGAGAGAGTATTCCGAGTTTCATTGTTGAAGCGATAGTTCTTTCTAGATTTGACCGATGCGAGTTCGATCAAGCTCGGTTAGGTACGGTTCCATTTTCGCAACAAAATCGGCAAGTGTGTCATCGATAGCACCGCTGTTATCGACTTCAATCTTATTCGTGAGAATCGACCACTCAACCAATTCTGCAAATCGATTCTTTACTTTGTCGATGTCGCCTTCGGAGATCACCATGTTTTCGTGCGGATCGCTTCTTAGTCTTTCGGCGATCACATCGGTGTCGGCTGTCACGTGGACGAGAACGGTTTCATCGGTGAAGTGAAGAATCGTATTCTCCCATTGATGCTGGATGGTCTCCCGATCCAAACGCTGGCCAGGACCACCGTATCCGAAATACATCGGCCCATACACACCGTCTTCGATCGCTCCCCCAACAACCATTCCGTCCTCGTGCGAGAACGTTCCTGCCTGAGCGTGGTAGTAGAGGCTGTGACGTTGGTGCATCTCTTTGAACTTAGGCGTTGCTTCAAGTAGCCAAGCCTGCTCTTCGGGTGTGGCGTCTGACGGATGACCCGACGTATGCGGGATCTTCCAGTGATCGTGAATCAACGAGAATCGAACGCCCATATTCGCGTCCATCCAATCATCGATGGCATTAGCCAGAGCCGTTGTTCCAACGTATTCACACCCAACGAGTATCACTCGCATTGGTTGTCTCTCCGATCAATTCAGTCACCAACATCTGTACCCGGTGGGAATACTACTCTTGCTGAACACCACGACGTGTTTGTCGAGTTTGACACTTGAAAAATACAAGAAACTTCTTGCCGGTAGAAATCTGCCGTGTCTGAAGATTACGACTGCTCCAGGACCACAACGTATCGAATCGTTGATTGACGATAGCCACCACCGTGATCTGCCCACACACACACAAACGTGTCCAGTTGAAAGATTAGATACTGGAGGTATTGAAGAGCGGTAAAAATGCCAAGAAAAGGACATAGCCTGATGGCAGCATGGCGAAGGAATCGTTATTGCCCCTGATCCGACTTCATCTTCTAAGCACACTCTAGTGTGCAATGACTGTCAGTTAGTGGATGTGACCAGGGTAGTAGACGGCGACACAATCGACACCAGTATCGGACGGGTACGTTTCTTCGGAGTAGACACCCCAGAGAAAGGCGAAGAGTGCTTCACAGAAGCAACCGAGTTCACTCGGTTGCTGGGTAGGCAGCCAGATGCGCCTTGAAGATGGTCTACGGCTCGAAGACACCTATGGGCGACGCTTGGCTTATGTGTTCGGCAGTTCAGGAAACGGCATCAATGTACAACTGATTGCCGGTGGGTTCGCTAGAGCATGGACTCGTGACGGTCAGCACAGGGAAGTATTGGTCGGACTTGAAGAAAGTGCCAAGGCGAATAGAGCAGGCTGTCTATGGCAATAAATTGCCCACAGGCTATTACTGACTAGAATCCGAGAAGAGCCAACTCTCCGCTTCTGGAATCGAGCCTTCGGGCTTCCTGTTGTATCTCCGATTTCTTGCCCGCTGTTTCATTCACGTCACGTTCAGATTGTCGTGCCGCCAACTCAGGATCATTCTGTAGTAACAACACTCGATCTGCCGACTCAGCATGGCGGTGCGGTATACGATGCCCTTTATATTTGACTTGAGATACTACTCAGGAGTCCGGAATGCGCTGCCCGAACTGCAGTAAGCAAAACAACCCAGCCTTTAAACCTGTCAACACTGTAATGCTCCATTGCACGTGTCGGTTACTAAGGAATCTCAAGCGAAAGTCGTAAGTAAAACTCAGAAGGTATTGCCGTCCCCAAAGTTCACTTCGCATCGTTTGATTCAGAGTCGGGATTACAACAAGAAAAGATATGAACAGAGCAAATCAGGAGAATAGCGTGACGGAATCGACTTGGAAATGTGCGTGCGGCAAAGACAACGCCTTGGGTGCCACAGTATGCATCTTATGCAAGACCCCTCACGCTCCCGAGCGTATTGAGGATTCTCACCTTACGGGATCCGTATCGCGGATTACAGGAACTATCACTGGACTGTTGTTGCTGGCTTTCGTTGTTTGGTTTGGACTTCTAACCGGTGGAGGTTCGGTCTTTGCAGGAATTTTCGTTGTAGTCGTGACTTTCTCCATCGGACTAATTGGGTTTATTTACTTCGGCAACGAACCGTCTGTCCGCCACGTTCTCCACTGGTTGTTTCCGTTTGCGAGCAGGCGCGCGAGACTGGCTTGGTTAGTGTGCTTGGTGTGCTTGGTGGTGGTGATGGTGGCAGTGATGGGTAGAGGTGTTGGTGGCGTGAATGTGAACCCCCCTCACGGCGAGTGGATCAAGTCCCGTTAAATCCCGCACCTATTTTCCAGTTTGCCTTTGTTCCCACAAATCGCGAGCCGGGTTTGCGGTTTTCTTGTTTGCTGAAGTGTCTGAGTTGAGCTGACAGTCTTGTAATAATGGGTTGAGCCGATTGCAATGCTTAGCTCAGCATCGCCACCCCCACATCCTTCTGTAACTAAGGGCGGGGAGGGTCTATCGGCGGTCATCCAACACGCATGCCCTCACGAGTTACACACGGGCACACCTGCCTGCATCCGCTAACCGTTTGTAAGTTACAGGCAACACATTGATGATATGGAGAGAGTCATGAAGTTCGTTTTGTTTATTGCCATTGCCATGGGACTAATGTCCACGGCTATTGGATGCGAACTCAAAGCGGAACGAGTGTTAGTTCCTGTAGCTTGGACATAAGGGGAAACTATTTTTCTTAACGTCTAAACCACTTACGTCGTTTCGTATACCCATAAATTGATATCAAGCCTAATCCAATCAATATTCCTTCGCCGGATGCGTGACCTCCCTGAGAAGAGTCGCAACTAAGTGAAGTAGGTGTAGGTGTCTGATCATTACTATTATTGGACGTTGAAGGGGGAGGAGGAGCACCGGCTGCATTCGGATCAAAGCCTCCACCAACAGAAGGGGGGGGTGGATGAGCACCACCACCACTAGGGGGGTCGGGAGGTGGAGGAGCAATGACTACGCCCGCACCTGAACCAGATTCGGAATTGCCTTCGAGAATTTGGGGCCCAGATGGAGGATTGGGGGTATTTAGAGTGGGGACAACAGGGATGAGTTCCTGATTTAACGGAGGGAACATTGGCAATGGACCAGGAATAGAGGAAATCACACGGTCTGTTGATAGAGGTGAATCGCAGTGCTGCTCGTCTTCATCAAATGGAACACCT
>Ga0187827_10000199_pt1 | contig 94644 bp, 52 predicted proteins | sample ETNtaG_39_FD_167969 | JGI IMG/M metagenome (GOLD analysis project Ga0187827, IMG submission 167969) | Marine microbial and viral communities from oxygen minimum zone, Eastern Pacific Ocean - ETNP2014_SV_150_PacBio MetaG (Illumina Assembly) | ecosystem: Environmental > Aquatic > Marine > Hypoxic... | reverse complement strand
TGACCTTAGGACCGGCTAACCCTCGGCTGATGAACATTGCCGAGGAACCCTGGCCCCTCCGGTGGAGCGGATTCTCACCACTCTTTGCTGCTACTTTTCCCTAGATTCTCATACATATACGGTCCAGCAGACCTCACAGCCTACCTTCTGCCCGAACATGTCGCCGCGCTACCACATCAGCTTTCGCTGGTCTAGCGTATCGGTGACTAACTTTAGCCCCGTCCCTTTTCCCGGCCCGCAAGCTTGATCAGTGATCTGTTACGAACTCTTTCAAGGATGGCTGCTTCTAAGCCCACCTCCTGATTGTCTTCGACCACGGACACGGTTTGTCTTTGACACTTAGTTAGTACTTTGGGACCTTAACGCTAGGCTGGATTGTTCTCCTTTCGTCACGGTAGCTTACCCACCGCGACTCACTCCCTGCTTCTTCAACGATTGCACCTTTGGAGTTTGACAGCATGCCGAGGGATCGCTCCCCCTAAACACCCAATCAGTGCTCTACAGCACAATCTATCTTCACAGAGGTCTACCTTCGAGTAGTCTCGCGCGGAACCTGCTATTGCCCATCTCGATTGGACTTTCACCCCTATACCCAACTCGTCCGAGCGATTTGCACATCAGCAACGGTTCGATCCTCCACCCAACTTTCATCGGGCTTCAATCTGGCCAGGCATAGATCGATAGGCTTCAGGTCCTCCACCATTGACTTCAGACGAGCACATCTCGCCCCTCACCCTAATGGGCTGCGGGCATGTCGGTTTCCCTCCGGCTTCGCAGATCAACTGCTTAACCTCGCCAATGATCAAGACTCCCAGGGGCATTATTCGAAACGCACGAATAGACGCTGCTCATATCTTCGCTTTTACGCCTATTCAGCCTGTCCCTAACTGGTTTCAGGTTCTTTTCACATCCCTCTCAGGATACTTTTCAACTTTCGTTCACACTACTGGTCAACTATCGGTCTCGAGTTGTATTTAGAATTGGAAGTTTATGCCTCCCATATTCACGCGCGATATCCAACGCACGCTACTCAGGAATCACCACTTGGCCATGTTCACTACGCATACGGGACTTTCACCCTCTATGGTACGTCGTTCCAGATCGACTTCTGCTTCGTGAGTTTAGGCAATAGGTGTTCCATACCCCACATCTCCACAAGGTTTCCCAAGCGGATTCGGTTTGTTCTGTTCCGTGTTCATTCGCCACTACTAACGGAATCTCTTTGATTTCTTTTCCTCGCCCTACTAAGATGCTTCAATTCGGGCGGTTCCCTTTCCAGTAAAAATTTACGGGAATAGCTTCGTAAAGCTAGGAGGTCCTATTCGGCCATCTACGGATCCAAGGCATTCATGCGCCTCCCCGTAGCTTATCGCAGCTTGTCACGACCTTCATCAGCTCTCGAGCCGAGCCATCCCCCAGTCAGGTTGTAGCATCAATTTGTTCTATTCTTACTCCACACTTTCCTGTGTGAGTCCTCTGGTGTCCAGGAACTTTCTATCTTAATCTCACCGGACACCCCGTCTCCCCACAGGGCGAAGCGTCCTCAATCACTTCCCTTAGAATGTGTACATCCCAAGGTGCATTCAAAGCATCTTGCCGACCTACCACCCCTTTATGAATGCACCGAATGTAGCCGCTTTTTCCACTATCTCGTGAATGTAGTATGAGATTCGATTTTAGGCTATAATTTGAGGTTAATTTAACCCATTGGACTGATACGGTGTAAATTACCTGAAACTATCTCATTGGTGGGGGCTATGGCAGAGGCTGTCCTAAGTAACTGTGTAGCCGCATCAAAATCTCTCAATCCTATGTATGAAACTGCCTTGCCATTCATGGATGGGACGTCATTATTATCGAATTTCAACGCCACATCATAGAACTTGACTGCACTGTCGTGTCGGTGGCAAGAACTCAATGCAGTAGCTAGGTTACAAATAATCGATACATCATCCTGGGAGGCTTTGGCAGCCTGACGAAGTGCCAATACTGATGCCTCAAAGTGTGGTTCATCTGCAGGATATTGTGTAGGGCTCTCCTCCTGGATAAGAAGTGCTTGTTGGAGGAGTGATAAACCAAAATTGTTCAGAGCGGCTGGATTCTGTGGTTGTGCCTCACAGATAATTCGGAAACAATTTGCTGCCTCTTTCCAATTTGACTGTGCCAAAGCAGCAAACCCAATATGAGCCTGATCCTTTAATTCCGAATCACTCAAACCGGTGATTGCTAATGCTCTAGCTGGCATCAATTCTGGTTCAGTACCTTCCATCATTGATGGATCGAAGGAACCTGCGCTGGTGGCAGGATCAACAAAACTGTCAAAGTCAACAATGACTTCACTCACCTGCATTTCGTCTCCAAAGTCGTGGTAGACTACATCTTCTTCATGCAAAATTACATCTTGTGCAACTCCCGCTACAGCCCCTTCAGGCATGAAATAAGTATCTCCTGGAGAAACCACTTTAGCACCTAAGGTTTTATCCTCAACACTTGGAGCCGGTGAAGTACTCTCTTGAGGATTTTCGTTCTTAGAAGGTTCCACCTCGCTCAAGACGCGGGCCACTAATATTACATCATCACCCGCAGCACTACCATTTGTCGTATCTGTATCAACCTCAGGTGTAGGTTCGGGCTCTGGCGAAGGGGTCAAAACAAGTGTTATTTCCTCATTATCATCGACAATTTCAGTAGATGACTCAGGGACTTTTTCGTCCGCAGATGCCTCATTAGGAGAAGGGGTAATTTGTTCCCCTGCAGTAAGTTCTGAGGAATCTAATTCTTCGGCCCCACGACTTGGACTACCAACGCCAAACGGAAGTGACGTCTGACCACCTGTGGAACCACCTATTGAGAAAGGAAGAGATGTCTTAGGCAAGCGTTTATTTTCTCCCAAAGTGAGGCCATCAACTCCGTCCATAGAAGTAACAAGTTGATCTAAGCCAGGTAATTCGCCAGTAGGCATTGGATTACTCGAACTATCATCCACCTTTGCTTCGTGGGATATACGACTACCACAAGATGGACAAACTTCCGTGCCGCCAAATATCAGCCCACATGCGTCGCACTCTTGCATCATTCCTCGTGGGAATGTGCTCCTCTTTGATGCTACCGCCAAGTGGTGTAGCCAGTAACCCCTACGAACTGTAGAGTACACCATGGAATAACACCATGAAAATCGTGGCCACCACACAGGTAATTATCATAACCGGGAATCCAACCCTCATCCATTCCTTCGTCGTGATTGGATTCGGGCCTCGCTCACTAATTGAGACTGCCATGACATTAGCACTGGAACCGATGGGTGTTGCATTCCCACCGAATCCTGCTCCCATTGCAAGCGCCCAGAATAGGGGGGCCATGTCGATAGTGGGGTCGGCTACACCGATAGCCACAATCACAGGAATCATTGCTGCTGTGAAGGGGATGTTGTCTACAAAGGCACTGGCGATTGCCGAGACCCAAATTATTGCGACTGCAAGTATCACATGGTTGGAACCGAAATTATCGAAAATCCAAGTGGCAAGAACGTTGAGATATCCGACATTGCCCACCGCCCCAACCAGAATAAACAACCCAGCAAAGAAAAGTAGGGCGTGCCATTCAACCTTCTCATTCACAGAGTGAATCAATCCGTGGCGCAGTATTTCATGGTCTTCGGGCTTTGCCGCAACCAACGCAATACCTGCACCAGCAAGAGCAAGCGCGTGAATCCCGATATGTAGATGCAAAAATTCCGTTGCCGAGAACATGACAACTGTAGCACCTAGAATCCATAGTGTTGTCTTCATCAACAATGGATGTTCAATGCAATCCCACTCATCTTCTTCCAAGATTGCTTCAACGTTGGCTGGCTTAGATTCACGCCAATCACGATAGTAGTATCGGAGATATCCTAACGTGGCAACCCACGCAAGGATCGTCAAAATACCCAGACGAATCAAGAAACCATTGAATCCGAACAGTGATGCCAATTCATCCATACCACTGGCCTGACTTGCAATCATGACATTGGGTGGATCACCTACCATTGATGCTACCCCTCCTGTGTCTGAAAGAATGGCTTCAGCAAGTAATGGAGGGACTGGATTAATCTCCAATTTTTGACATATTCTGAGTGTAACAGGGGCGATGATAATAATGGCTGTTACATTGTCGATAACCAGAGAGATTAAAGTTGTGAATGTGCCAAGATAAACGACCAATTTCCATGGATCCCCGCCGGACAGTTTTGCAGCCTTCACAGAAACATACTCAAAGAAACCTGAAACTTCAAGCAGGGCTGCGAATATCATCATACCCAGCAATAGACCGATAACATCGAAATGAATCCAATGTAACATCATTCCCTCAAGTGATTCGTGACAGATTTCAACGGTCCCCCCGCCCCCGAATCTTGCAAAAATGTGACCCCCAGCATCGCTTGCAACGGTTTCACATTTGTGGAATACACTCATAGTCAAACCCAAAAATAGTATGCAAACACACCCAAACCATGCTGCAATTGTACGGTGTAATTTCTCGGAAAGAATCAACACAAAAGAGACAATGAATACGAGCAACACCAACCGCTCAGGAGTAATCATGAACTGCCCGTCTATACGGCTATCTAAAAGCATGACGAGTGACTAATGTAAATTTAACAAGATTGAAAGCAATCATATCGGCAACACAAGTTCATTCGGATTCTGAATCTGTTGAGGCATCACTGACAATGGATTCTGTAGATTCGGGAATTAATTCCTCTGAATCTCTTTCAATATCTAGATAGGGGTCAATCTCGGCTTCATCCGTTACGACAACAATTTCTTCATGAGCAAATTCTGAAATTGACAATGCTGCGTCTAGAGCCTGTAGAGTCTTCTCAATCACATGTGGATTCAATTGACCAAGGCGCTCTGCATCACGCAGTGCTTCAATTTGAACTCTAATCAAATCACGTCGGGCGGACTCGATACGGCCAGCATGAACGAGAGAGGTTTCTGAAAGTTCAAAGATTCTAGATTTAGACTTCTCAATACTCACATGGTATGGTTCTGCCAATCGTTCGCGGTCAACTTCACTAATCAGGCCGTGAGTACTAAGGGATGATAACTTACGTAACGCTGCTCGGGAAGCAACCAAGTGTGCCAATGCAGATTCATAACGTGCCTCGCTTTCCGCTAGCCGCCCACCGATTCCAAGCCTATCAAGAAGTGATTTCATTGTCAAACCCTGTACAAGTAATGTGAACAAAATTACACTGAATGCGAGTATCAGCATGTCGCTATAAATCGCATCATCCAATTTAATATTCACAGTATTACCGCCAATCAGAAGTGCTTGTCCTTCATGTACAATGTGTGAAAGAAGAAGAAGCAGTGCAATCGGTATCGAACCGCGCAAACCACCCCACCACATAGCAAGTTGCCATTTTCTATCAATCTTGTTTACCCCACCAATATTTGCAATATCTGTTAGAGGGAAGACTGCCAATCGAGCAAACAAGGCCGCCATAATTGCCACTAATGCAAGGAAACCCGTATGCATATCCCATGCAATCACAGACTGTAACTCGTAACCAACAACAAGGAATAATATGCTGTTAACTAAGAATGAAACGACTTCCCAAAAATGGTGTAGCCCCACTCTCGCTGTGGGAGTCATGCCTTCGGGGACGCCTTTGTTGCCAACCAGTAATCCTGCAACCACGACTGATATTACCCCGCTACCATGCATCAGTTCTGCAAGTAGGAATGAGCCAAATGCAAGAGCGACCGTGAGAGCTATCTCGACAAGATGGTCCTCGCTTTGATGCAATAGGTGATTAGCGACCATCCCGCATAGGTAACCAACAACAACCCCCACAGTAACAACGACGATGAAGGAGGCGATGCCATCGGTCAGAACTTGACCTAATCCAATACTCTCACCCGCAATTATCGATAGAGTGGTTAACAAAATGATGTTGAAGAGAACAATCGCTGTGCCATCATTAAACAAGGATTCTCCTTCAAGTAGAACTGAGAGTCGTTTTGGAGCACCCAAATTCCTCACAAGTGCCAATACACTAACTGGGTCAGTCGCTGCCAAAATCGAACCTATCAAGAGCCCGTAGAGAAACCCATGTTCTTCACCCCACCAGATGAGGCGCCAACAGATTAGTGCTATCACAAGGGTATTGATTAGCACCCCAGGTATTGCAAGCAGTGAGATTGTACGCCAATTACTCTTGAGTCTGTCAATATGCATTGCTGAAGAGCCTTCAAACAACAATGGCGGCAGGAGAATGAATAGAATCAGCTCGGCAGAAAGTAGTCCTCCATCAGGTTCAATCCCTGAGAACATTGACTCGCCCAACCATCCAAGAATTAGCCCGACAATTACCAAAGCAATGGTGTAAGGAAGCCTTACCCAACGAATAGCAATAGCAACTAATAATGCCAGAATCAGAGTGCCGAGCAAGGGTTCCAACCAGGTGGGTGGTATTGCGGACATCAAACGGCCGAGATTCAATTCGCTGTTAAAACCGCGCCTAAAAACTACCTCTCATCTAGCATAAGCAAGGTAGGTTGACAACTACCGACAAAGAGAGTTCAGTTCTCAATTTCATTATTTGCGATGAAATACTGCTATGTTACCCCTAGTCACAATAAGATTTGATGATGTGTTGTCTGCCAACATTTGCCACAGTTGTAGCCTATCTGTCGAATCATTTGAAAGGCCACGATTTACTTTCACTTTGACAAGTTTTCTTGACTTCAATTGAGAGTCAAGTTCTGATATCAAAGATTCAGTCAACCCCGACTTACCGACTCTAATGGTTACTTCCAGCGTTGGATCAAGAGCCATCTTCTTGAGTCTTTTATCTACGTCATTCATTTTTCTCGCCTCTTGTAATTGGAGCCATTTCTATTGGTTCGCCCACACCCAAGACATGTGACATACCACGACTTGTTCCGTATACGCACGCGAGCGTTGATGCCCGGCCTAAGTGCCACTTGACACCCTCTGCAAACCCACGACCTGCGCCCTTCTGGAAGCCCAATTCTATGTCTACGTGCAAGTCTCAAAAGGTCACGTGCTGCTGAATCGGCACTCTCTGAATTGTGATCCCATGGTTCTGAAAGTATATTTTCAAGGCGATTTTGAGATACTAATGCCCGCGCTTTTCTCTGTTTGCCGCGTCTAGGATTTTCTCGCCTCCTTCTTGACATCAAATCACCCAAATTATCAATCTATGAATTGCGAAATTTCCGCAGCGACTGCATCCATGGCTTGGTCTCCGTTGACCGTTTTCAAGATTCCTTGGTTGGCATACCATTCCGCAAGTGTAGATGTCTGAGTATGATAGGCTAAGAGACGGGTCCTGACTGCCTCTTCATTGTCGTCCTTCCTCTGGATGAGGCGGTCAGCAACATTTGCTGGTGCTGGCCTAAAAGTGACATGATAGATTTCTCCAGTTTCAGGATCCATCCTGCGGCCAACAATTCGCTCAACAATCGATTCATCTGGAACCTCTATCGAGATGACAAGCGATACCACAGCGATCTCTGCCAACGCTTCTGCTTGTGGTATGGTGCGGGGAAAGCCATCAAAGAGGACTCCATTTGAAGCATCATCCTGTTGCATTCTCTCTTCAATGAGCCCAATGATGACATCATCAGGAACTAGTTTGCCTATGTCCATGTATTTTTTTGCTTCCAATCCTAGTGAGGTGCCAGTTGCAAGCGCAGCGCGTAACATGTCCCCGGTCGAGACCTGCGGTTTTCCGGTAACAGTAACAATCGCATCTGCTTGCGTACCCTTGCCCGCGCCAGGCGGGCCGAACAGAACTATCGAGTCACTCATGAGTGCGGCGAGAATGCCTTTCACAATAAGTCCAACGGTCATCATATCATCGAGTTATCCCGAGTAGATGAACTACTAGGGCGTACTGAATTAAAGTTCAGGGGGAGGCGGAGGCGAGCCGCCAGGCAATGGAGGAGCGCCTATTGGTGCAGGTGCAGGGCCCGGTGGCTTTGGTGGAGCTAAGGGCTTAGGTCCAGCTGCTGCAAGTGCTGCGGCAACCTCTGCATTGGTAACTGAACCAGATACCATATCATCTGCTTTGCTCCCAGTATCAAGTGCCGCATCACGACGTTGTTCGACACTGCCCATCATGCTGGAGCCCATTGTCAGAATCTGTTCACCTGAATCATATGATGCGCCACTCTTCCTCAGCATCAATACTGCACCAATCATACCACCAAGAAGTAAGAGTGCAACTACACCAACTGCCCATGATGGGATGCCGGCAGATTCTAAGATTCTCAAGAGACCCCCACCATCAGCGGTAAGCGAAGACGAACTAACCTTCAACTCAATTGAACCATTGATGAGAATTGCATCCGAAGTTGAAGATGGAATTGCAATGACATTAATCACCCCCAAACCAACTGCATCATCATTCGTCACGGTGAACTCGAAGGTTTGTGAAGCACCAGCATCAAGTGACTGAATTGTTGACAACCCCGTAAAGACCCAAGTGGCATCACTTCCGATTTCAAAATCAACTTTGCAGGGAGTATTTCCATCGTTGGTGACGGTCAGGTTACCTGTTCGAATCTCACCTTTTGTGAGTTTATCAAAATCATTTGCATCCGTAGAAAGTGAGAGCCAAGCCGCCTGTTTGCCCACAAAACCAACCGTCGCTGAGCGCACCAATTCTTCGCCAGAGTAGGTTGTACCAGTGACCATCAAGGTGAGGGTGTCCTGTAATGGCCCCACTGGGGTGTTCGCAGGCATCAAAACTGAAATCTGAACTTCGTCATGTCTATGGTCCCCTAAATTATCAAGCGGTATTGATTTGAAACCTACTTGCCACCCTTCTGGAACACTACCAAATTCCCATTCAAGAAGGAGTTGCACATTTCCTTCATTGGTAATGGTGAAGGTGCCGTAGGCAGCCTCACCCGGTGCAACTTCCATCACATCTACTGGTGAAGCCTCAAGTTTGAGTTCTGGCCTCTCCTCAACCTTCAATTCAGTTCTGTTCGTGATAAATTGGGATAGTGTGAACTGGGTTCTAATGTTAATCGTATTTGATTCACCATTTGCGACTTCAGCAGGCACATGTATCTGTATTCTACAATCTACTGACTCACCTTCAACTAGAGATAATGAAAGTGAATTATCATCTTCTTGGCCATCACAGAAGATAGCTAGAGGCCAAGATGGAAGTGTCGGCGTAACCGTCACATCAAGATCGATTGGTACATTGCCAAGATTGGAAACGGATAGAGTCAAATTGAGATGTTGGCCATTGTCAACCGCTTCATCTAAAGCGTTACCTGCGGCCCCAACCGGCACCCCTGTAGAGGAGTATAGGTCAGTATCAAAATCATCTAATCTAGCGACAGTTATCACCGTAGATTCAACTTGAGTAAGAGATGGATTGCCTGAATGTGAGACGGTACACGAAACACCTTCTTGAATACCTGAATAGGGGTGGCCATCCACTACCGGAGGAACCTTGACTCGTATTGGCACCGGAATATACTGTAGCCGCAATAACGGTTCTAGCGTGATGGTTGAAGAGTTGCCATCTCCAACAGCAACAGCCCAACGATTAGGAGTTTCACATGAGATATTGTAAACACTTGGAGAATTGCCCGGATTCATTACTGAGATTGCAAAAGTGGCTTCATCACCTGGAAGTGCAGTAATTCCCGATGCTCCGGCAAGGGAAGTAATCATTCCATCCACATCTTCGACAATTATCGTGATTCTTACAGTGTGGGAGACCACTGGTGATGAACGATACCACGCAGTAATATCCACTACGTAGGTACCTGGTAGAGCGTAGACGGGATAGGGCGTTGCTTCAAGGTCAGCAGTTTCATCTCTCAGCAATAAATCGAGAACAACCTCATTGTTACCACTGCCTATTGGCTCCAATTGATAGAAGGGATCAATTGAGAGGAATTTTATCCACTCATCAGAAGGTGCATCGAGCATTCCATCTGGTCGCACATACTGAACAGGAGTGACTCGCAAGTCGATGCTCTCATTGCTGGTACCCTCATTTGCCACTTTGAATCTGATATTTACCTCATCATCTAGAGAAGGGTCCAGATAACGCGTTTTTGCTGCTTCATACTGAGCCTCACCTACGGGTGGAACACCTGATTCAAGATAGGGTGTGATTCTGACTCCTATCGCAGACACATTGACCTGTAAGTCAAAGATATTGTTATTGACGCCTCGGGTGAAGTCATTCGGCTCCTCTATTACATCGTTGACATCAATCGTAAGACGTAAGTCATGGAATCCCGTTGAGACGAAAGTGTGAGTGAAGACAATGGAATCACTGGAGCCACCACTTAGACTTGGCTTCGACTCATTGTGTAGTATTTGTCCCGTTGTCAAATCCTCAACCATGACATCATAGGGGGCCGTGGTAGATGGGGCTTGGTTGACCCAATTACCACCCATGATGAGGGTCTCACTCTCTAATGGGTCGGAGGTAGAAATCCATAGACTTGAGGCAATCGTAGCAAGGTCACTTACTGGATTAGCATCCCCCATTGCAGTAATGACAATAGCATAATTCTGCGAAGAACCACCCGTGTGTGAGACTTGAATTGACCAGTTACCAGTTTGAATACTTCCCAATTTGACTCTCTCAACATTATTCAATGAATCGTGAGAACCTCCGGTGGTTGAAAAACCATTATTGAATACATTACCCTTGTACTGCGTACCATCTGGTGCGCTGACTGTTAGGTCAAGGTCATTTACTAGACGAGATGATGATTGGCTCGCTGAAGAGGAACCCTCTTGGTCATTCCAAACAAGAGTTACCGAGAGACCGTATGAACCATCGATACTGTATGTGTAAAGATATGAATATCCCGGAGTCAATGACTGATCTTGGTCGAAGAACGTATTCAGTGCAAGTATTCCACTTGTAGGATAGATACTACGCTGTAAATCTACTTGCCCCCAACCTTCGTCAGCATTTGGTATATCGGCCGAGCCGATATCTTTCGCGCCGTTGATTACAATGGCGCGGATTAGGTCACTGTGTGGTTGATTGAGACTCATCTGTGAGCGTAGGAATTGACGCACTAGGACGGTTGCGCCAGCAGCAACAGGTGTGGCTGCAGAAGTTCCATCTGCTGACATATACATCGGGTCGTTGTTTCCATGTCTTGCAGAGGAGCAGGATGGCCCTGCTGGATATTGTGCCTCTTCAGCTCTAGCTGAACAGATTTGCACACCCGGCGCGACAACATCGGGCTTGATACGACCATCTAGCGTGTTGCCACGGCTAGAAAATGAAGCAACCTGCCCTGCTGATGGAGTACCCCAGTGCCCGGTAGTTGATGCACCCACGGTCAAGACATTCTTGGCAGTTGATGGAGGGGATACCGTGCTAGATCCTTGTGCTCCTTCGTTTCCTGCTGCGAAAAGAACGGTGTAGTCACCATAATCACTCATGAAAGCATCTGCAGAACGGCTGTCAGAGGTATATTGGCCACCCATGGTCTCCGCTCCCCACGAGTTACTCTGAACACTTGCTGATTGTTGACGTGAGTGACGGAACATATCGTACAATGAACCCCAACGAGCAAGCTGCCCAGATTGGTCGTGCTCCAACTGATAGAAATGGAAGGTTGTTTCGGGCGCTATGCCTATGTAATTCGAATCACCACTGCCATCACCAAGCATGGAACCAGCGACATGGGTGCCATGACCACTATTGGTATCGGCACCGGAACTGTCGGGTCCGAAGTTACTGTAGATTGTCAGCAAACGCCCAGTGAAGTCACCATGGTCCCCATCTAATCCTGTATCGGAAATTGCTGCCACTTCACCAGTACCATCTAACCCACTATTGTGATTGTTTAACACTTCATCGACTCTAATCAAGTCACGAGCATAATCATTGGCAACCACGAGTTGATAATGCAATTCAGTAAACAATATCCTTCCATCGTTGGCAAGAACTGACAACCAAGAAGAATCAATTCCTCTAACTTGGCAGAGCCACGCATCGCAGTGAACCTCCTCTGCGCCAGTGGAAACGAGATTGACCTGTAATTCCTCAATCTGTTCAATAGATAAATCACCAGCGGGAGTGATATCCACATCGATAAGAGTCGCTACATTGCCTTCAAGTGCATCGAGCGAAAGATTCAGCAAATCTGGTTGAAGGCGCCAACCGGGATGCTGAATCATCACTGCACGTACTGAAGGGTGGTTGGATAATTCACCCAAGGCCATAGCCGCATCATTCGCATCGGCAGGAAGGCGGATGAGATAAGCATCATCTGGAATGTAATCAAGGTCAACTAGACCAAGCCTATTGACGATTTCTTCGAATGCCGTCCTATCGTGTTCAACAAGTTGAACGATGATAAATCGGGTATTTTCAACATCAAAGTGGTCACGAAATGGCCCAGGTGGGAGGGGTGTTTCATCGAGGGTCGGGTCAAAGGAGCCCAACACAGTATGAACTTGGTGGGATGATTCCTTTAGTGGGACCTTGCTCATGCTTGACGGAGTGGTGGATATCCACTGTTTTGCGGCCTCGTCAGCAGACCACTGTAAAGGGGTATTAACGGGCAACTGAACTGCATTTTCTGTTTCAATGTTAGCTCCTGGTGAAGAAATTACTGCCCAAGAGGTAGTAAGCATCAGAAATACAAGCAGAAGCGGCAGCAGTGCTCGACGCATTGAGTTGTCGACTCATCGTCCCCCTTTTGATGGTTGACGCTCTTAGAGCGTCTAAGTATCATCAACTCAGAGGTTGTAATAAGTTGATATTGCAGCATCGGTCTTGGCGACAGATGCTCGCCAATCACTCTCGGTCCCCATCACTGCGCGGATGGCATCCACATTCTCTGGGATGACGTCTGATTCCTGATGAATCGCTTGGAAATAATAGAGGCGGTTGCCCTGCAAACTTACACCATCTTCCCATACGAAAATCTCGTGAAGATCACCCCACTTTCTACCTATATCTCTGGCCATTTCCATCACTTCAGCAGTAGTCGTAATGCGATTCTCTTTTCCATTCATGACGATGACGCGGGGGGTGTCCACCCACATCTCAATGATGCCCTCAGTCGTCAAGCCGTGTCCATCAGGCAAATCAGCAACTATTGCATGCAAATGCATGATGGTTGTGGGCACTGCAACAGCGAGAGAATTAATCTCAATTTCAGGCTTAACAGTCATCACATCTGGGCCGTGATGGCTAGGGACTTTCAATACCGGCTTGATGGCATTAATGGGTCCCTTGTTGGAATCACCTGGATCAGCAGCACGGCGTATCATGGTGCACTCGACCTTGAGGGAGCCACAGTGGTTGTAGAGTGGGACGAGGGTACGAGATAGGCCGGTTGTGTTGCATGAAACCACGCGCACACCTTCAACACCCATATTTTCTTCATGGTTAGCTGAGCTTGTGTATGAACGGCCGGTTAAAGCGTGCTTTTCACCACCTTGGAATAGGTACTTCACACCTGCCGCCTGATATTTCGCCAAATTTTCGGCACCCGTTTTCCCGGGTGAGCAGTCGATTACCACATCAGCGATAGCCAAAAGATCGGAAAGACCGCCTTTGCAGTCGTAACCGCCATTGGCGAAATTTGCTATTCGATCTGCATCATCAAAAGTGCAGTATAGTGGAAATCCCTTCTTGACGGCCAGATCACAGCCAAAAGATGGTCCGGTTTTTGTGACGCCGACAATTCCCATGTCATCTTGCGCGTCGACTGCATCTGCTACCCGCTTTCCAATCGTCCCAAATCCATTAATTGCAACCTTAATCACTGACATCCGCTACCACATCCACCCTACCGGCAAAGCGTGGCGTTAGCCAACTGTCTATGAACATAACCAATGAATCCCCTTAACGCCCATAGGGCGTATTTAGACAATAACTAGCACTTCTCTTGCGTCATCATCAATAACATGTGATGCTGGGACAAAGGTGAGGGTGTGCTATGCGAGAGATGGTTGAGAAGAGTATCCAGTTGAATAGAGAACTGTCTGCACTTCTTCAGAAGGCGCTTGAATCAAACAAGGCCATCAAGATTGGTTGGGGCAAAGGGAACGACCCTAAACCCCGTGATGGAGAAATGGGTGTAGCCTCCCACCTACCCGTTGGAGCTAGGGTCAGATTGCTTGGTAACATCAGCGATTTAGCAGCAATCTGTGCAGAAGGAGGTAATTTCACACTAGAAGGAGAAGCGGCCGGTCTTTTCGGTGCATGGAATCGTGGCGCCAAACTCGTAGTCGAGCGAGAATGCGGCGCTAGATTGGGACTGAAAATGGAAGATGGGCTCATTGTTGTTCACGGCTCAGCTGGTGCTGAAACGGGAGCAGGCATGGAAGGTGGCCTCATTGTGGTTAGAGGTTCATCCGGTAAACGATGCGGCGTGGGCATGAAGGGAGGAACTATCGCCATCATGGGAGATGTTGCATCTGATGTTGGTACAAATATGCAAGGTGGGCGTATCATAGTCAATGGCCGTTGCCCACCCCCCGGTGAAGGTGCCAAGAGTATCCCGCTAAATACTGAAATATTTGGTGAAATAAATGAAATGTTAACTGAACTCAATATCAAAATCGATTCCGATGCCGCTCTAATTATTCCAGATGAAGAACATCCTACTGTGGTAGATATACCTAACAGAGGAATTGACTCGCAATTCGAATCAATCACAATAGTTTCTGCAGGAAACCCGCGATTACACGAACACGCACCACTTGATTTGCTGACATTACTCCAACTCCGAGACGAGGAGAAAGGGATACTCCTTCCTCTACCGATTATGCCTCACCTACAGAGTGGCAAGGGTTTGAAGGGAATTTTTCTCGACAGGCAACCTTGCATCGTGGACTCTAACCCACGCCCTATTGATTTACTGAGAATCTCTGAATCCAATATACACGATTGTACCGAGCCCTTGGGGATTGCTGATGGTGCAGTACTCTGTCTTGATGAACTTCCTAGAATGAATGATGCTGAACTCGATGCACTTATTTCTCTAGTTCGGTCTCGTCTTGATGATGAAAAATTTGTCCTACTCGAAGGTTGCGTGGATAGAATCTCCTTGGTTCATCGCTTCGTCGCAGAACTTGACTGCGATGGGGCGATTGCAAACTCATCCACAGCAGCACACCTCCCTGCAAGTGCAGCACTACCAATGATGGGACTCTCTGCTCGTGAGCATCAATTAGGTAGGAAAGGCGTTTGCCAAGGACTCTCAATACCATGGTCGGCTTCCGCTTTGGATGCCTTAGTGGTTTGTTCAGCAGGAGCACAGTTTGTTGTTTCAAACCCATTCTCAAACCGTGATATGCCTAAAAGTGCAAAAGGTATTACTGAAGTTGTTGAATCTTGTTTGGCTGAATTAGATGCTGATATTCGTGGGCGACTAATTGAAATCGGTGAAGATGGAATTGATCAACTAAATCGACGCCACCTACGAGCTCTTGAATCCGATACTGCAAATATGACAGGTATTCGTCTTGCTGGATACGATAGACCGATGCCACAATGGCTTGGCTAGTAGGAGTGACGGAAAATGCCAACTGTCACCTTCAATCACGACCTGCTACGGCGTATTCAACTCAACGCAAATATCGTCCATGATTCAGAAGCGTGGGGCGATAGACTTGGGCTCATCGGGTGTTCAGTCGAGAAGTGTGACGATGAGATTGTTGAAATCGAAGTGTTTCCAGACCGAACCGATTTGCTATCTGCAGAGACGATGGCTTTTGCAGCCCGCACATTCCTCCACGAACAAGAAGCAAAACCTGCACTGAAAGTGACTAGCGGCGACATTACCATGACTGTCGACCCATCACTCGAACAAGTTCGACCAATCGTATTAGGGGCAGTGGTAAGAGGGGTTGACACTGGACATACGGATGAGGCTAGAAACGAGTTTATCCAAGGCATCATGGATCATCAAGAAAAACTACACTTCGCGCTTGGGCGTGGACGAAAACGGACATCTGTTGGAGTTCACGACCTTTCGAAATTACATCCACCTTTCAGGGTGATCACTGTAGATTCTAACTACTCTTTCATTCCACTGGCAATGGATTACAGTATGACAATAGGTGAGATACTCACCAAACACCCTAAAGGGGTAGATTACGCTCATTTACTTGAAGGATATGAAAAGTTCCCTGTGATTATTGATGCAGCAGGAGATGTGCTCTCATTTCCTCCAATCATCAATGGTGCCCACACCACTGTGACTGATTCAACTACTGACTTTTTTATCGATGTTACGGGATGGGATGAACGCGCTTGTGAAGCCACCCTCTTGCTTGTCTGTCTATCACTTGCTGTGCGAGGTGGCGCAGTTGAAAGTATTGAGTTGACTGGTTGGGAAGGAATGACTGTTGCCTGCCCCGATGGCTCCCCTCGCACCCACAGTTTACCAAAACCTCTACTTGAAGATGTATTGGGAAGAGAGTTTGGTGACAATGAAATTGCTGTAGCACTCAATATCATGGGCGGTAGACTGGTTCGGCGACGCGTTGTCACCGATGGCCCACGCGTGCGTGATAGGTGGGCCGATGCTGCTGTTGGCGAAGATGAATATTTGATTGAAATGCCACGTTGGCGCTCCGACATCCTACATCCAGTTGACCTAGTTGAAGAAATTGCTATAGGGATTGGATTTGAAGATCTTGGGGATTCAGTATCAATACAGAGTATAGCAGGTAAGCCGTTGGCAAAAATGACTCTTCATCGAAGACTTCGAGAATCCTTGCAGGGGCTTGGCTTGCAACAGATTCAATCCTTGACTCTGTCAAATGAGGCAGACCAATTCACAAAGACGAGATTAGGTAGACACAGTGGAGTTACAGAGTTGCACAATCCAATTACAATCGAACACGCAATACTAAGACAATACTTGCTACCAAGCCTATTCAGACTCCTTGCAGCTAACAGACATCACGAACTGCCTCAAAGAGTGTATGAGTTGGGAACTGTGGTGCGTGACCACCACAATAGAGAGCGCATGGCTTGGGCCTGTGCCGAGGTGGGTACCGGATTCACTGGCGCTAAAGGCATGACACAGGCATTGCTCAGAGATCTCGGTGCCACAAATGAAGAACTTGAGGCCACCTATCTACCAATCCCCGAAGGTGAGGGACCATGGCTCGCAGGACGAGGCGCATTCGTCTCAGTTGCAGGGGAAGTCGTAGGCTCAATAGGAGAAATTGACCCAGCCGTAGCAGAATTATTCGAACTACGTGTACCTATTCATGCAGGAGAGATCGATGTTGAAACTTTAGCAAGACTGATTCCTGACCCTGTACACTGAATTTCAGCATGCTTACTCAGAGTATGGAGTAAAAGTACCATCCTCATTCTTAATGTACGCAGTAGAATCATAACTGCCATCAGCCTTTTTGAGATACCAATAACCATCGTCACTTTGTTTGTAATCACCATCGGGAGTTTCCTCGGACTCAACAACCTCAAACACTGAGGGTTTACCACCTGTTGGCGCATCAAGATGCGGTTTTGTCAATAGGTCAAGTGCATCCTTGTATTGCTTATCTTCAACATGACTTCTGTCAGTAAGCAACTCCTCTGCACTAGAGTCATCCTTGCTGTAGGTGACCACTTTTTGGCCCTCCTTCTCGGCCGCCTTCTTCTTGAATGGCCACAACCCGCCCATGTGCATCGAACAGGGCCCTAAGTCTTAGAATGTGCCCCTGTAAACACAAAAAAGAGTGAATTGTGAGATAATTACGCACAGGCAGGAGCAACTCTTCAAGAACTGTGGCAATTCGGAAGGACATGCGCAGGCATAACATTCTCGTCCTTCTTGCGCTATTCACTTTTTTCTCTGCCACGCTATTTCCCACCTTCAGTGAAATAGGCATTTCACCTCTTGAGGGGGAGAATGAATCGTGGCTAAGTGAATCAAAAGAGAGCAAAACCGGAAACGGTAACAGTAACCTTTCGTGGGGACCTAATTCCGGGCTCAATGCATTTGTTGAACCAAGTGGTTTCATCATCATGTCAGTCAACATCAGCAATGGGGCTAATATCACAGACACGGTTAATTTCACGTTGACAAGTGAAACCGGTTGGGATTGCTTTTGGAATAGTACAACAATTCCTTGCCACCAACCGAGTCAATTGATTATCGCCCCAGGTGAACTCGGTTGGCCAAAATATGACATTCATGTGCCCCCCGTGGTCAATGGCTCACCTCTCGCCTTCGTTCGTCATGCATTTCAATTGACTGCCACCTCAAGTATTGACAATGCCCAAGTATCGTACAATTTCACCCTTGAAATTGATGAATGGTTTCAAGCAGCATTTGATTCGCAAGACAGCAGTATGAGTCTTGAGCCAGGTCAAAAAGAGAGAACTACCCTGACTCTGCGAAATACTGGAAACTCTCCCGCACAATTGGTAGCACGGGTGGTGCCTCTAGATGCCAATAGGCAACCCCTTCCCGGATTTTCACCTGAACTATCCTACCAGCATGATGGTTGGTTGGTCGGAGTCTTCAATGTCCACCACTTGAATGGACCTGGGGGAAATGGACTAGGAGCAAATTCTCAAGCCGCTATTGATATTGAAATTCAACCACCATCACTCACCTCTGGCGTGATGAAGATTGGCATAGTTGCATGGAGTGCTTACAACCCTACTGAAACTGTGATGATTGTCATTGATTCAAACATCAGTTGGGAGCGTGATGGAGATCTATTGGTGACTGATAATTGCAACGGTGACGACGTTTTGCCAAACCAGAGTTGCAATGCGATAATCAGCATAGTCAACACAGGTAATTTTGAAGATACATACGAAATCAATGTTGAGGCAACAAGTTGGTTGCGGGCAGAATTATCTCGACACACAACTGTGTTGAGTAAAGATGAAACACAAGAGGCAGCAACTCTAACCTTGACTGTTGAAGGAATGGTGCCAGCATTTTCTCATGGCTATGCAACAATTACCTTGAAACTGATATCAGGTGAAATTCTTGGCACTGAAACCATTGAACTACGGGTTGGACCTCTAGTTGATTGGGAATTGCACGCTGTAGAGACTACTACTGATTCAAAGGACAATGTTTCTGTCGCTTTCACGATGAGAAACATCGGCAATGGCGATGATGGATTACAAGTCAGTTTGCACGTTGACATGAATGTCGAGCACGGCTTCATTCCACCTGAACTAGCAGAGCATGGCTCAGTTACCGGGGCACCTCGTTACTTTGAAATTGAGCAAATCCCACCAGGGGTCAACTTCACCTTCCGCGCTTGGATGCATATACCGCGCAATACTGAGGCTAATGGAACTCTCACAATGACTGTCGAAATGCAGAGCACTTTGAAGCCTAACATCACCTTCATCAACGAAACAGAAGCAGATTACCTAGCTGAAGCCTTCCGACCGGAAAATCTACCAGAAGAATCATTGTGGTTGGACCTAGAAATCGTAGTTGCTGAAATTTGGAATGAGTACAACGGCCTCTTTTTTACCATCTTAGTTGCAATTGTTGGCGGACTTGGATTATTCCAAGCATTGAAACATCGCCAGCGCAAGGATGCGGAGTGGAAGGCCAAATTGGAGGCTTCTGAGCCACCTGAGCCTGAAAAACCAGAAGAGTGGATGAGAAAATTCAGTGAAGTCGCAGTTGCCGCACCAAAGGCGGTTGTTGGTGCTGTCTTAGAGGCACCTAAAGTCGCCGCCAAGGTATTCCAAGATTTGTTTACAGCAAAATCGCCACCAAAAAGTAGTGAGCCTGAACAGCCCACAGAGGAACTGCTGGATGCCGCTAACACTGTTCTAATTCATCATGAGAAATCTAAAGAGAGCGATTTGATGGATGAACTCGCAAGTGAATTGTCCGCTGAAAAGGAGGAACATCCGGCCAACGAACTTTTTTCCAAAGTAGAAGTAGAATCTGGCAGAACAGTACGGAAGCCAAAGAGAACTGCGGCCAAGGCAAGCAAGAAACGAAAGTCTGTACGTAAAAGAAAAGCTCGGAAGGGTGTAGTAAAACCAGTAAAAGTAGGAATTACCACACCATATGATGAAGCGAAGGATTCACACACCTCCACCTCCACAGAAGATTCCAACGGGGATGAAGAATTCGATCTCGATTTGTGAGGCTTCACCATGTGGCTAGCTGGAATTGATGAAGCAGGGAAAGGACCCTGCCTTGGTCCATTAGTCGTAGGAGGATTCGCACTCCCTGAAGATGACCTATCTCTACTTGCGGAACAGGGAATCGACGACTCAAAGATGCTCTCGAATGAAAAAAGAGAGGAATGTTATCACTGGCTATACAAAAAATCCGAAGAACGAGGGTGGAGAATTCAGAAATTGTTAGCAATGCCCGCTCACATTGATAACTGGATGGAAAATCGCTCACTGAATGACCTTGAAGTAGGTATGTTCGCCCATATTAGCAGTGAACTGATGGCTGATGATATCCCCCAAAAGGGTATACTTCACCTCGATGCATGTGATGTAAACGAAGAGAAATTCGGAAACAAAATTGGCGCTAGAATTAGGGGGTGGCCTTGGCCTGATTGGAAGATTCAAAGCGAACACGGTGCTGACGCAAAGCATCTAGTCGTTGGGGCCGCATCAATTATTGCCAAGCAGAATCGGGAGGATTTCATTAAGGCTCAAAAAGAAAAAGATTCGATTGATTTTGGCTCGGGTTACCCATCAGACCTCCATACCCAAGAAATCTTACCCACTCTTGTCTCGGGTGAGGTGCCACACGAAATGCTCCGTTGGTGCTGGAAAACCACTAGAAATGCTTGGCGTGAGGTTCACGGCTCAGATATACCCAAACGGCCGCGCGAAGAACTACTGCTGCCTGAGAAAAATCTGTTTGATTTCTAGGACTTAAGCGCGGCTACGTTACGAAGGCTCAAGTGATTGGGCGAAACCGACATGACATGAGCGATTGGGTCCCGGATGAGGAAGTTTCCCACCTGATTCGTAAGTATGCCTTGCAAAATGCCCTAGAATATGATGGCAAAGGGCAGGCTGGTTCTGTTCAAGGAAGGGTGCTTGGAGAAAACACTGAGTTGAGAGAACAGGCTCAGTTCCTGTATGCTATTATCACCCCCGTGGTTGAAGAAGCAAACAATATTTGGGCAGAAAAAGGGGCCGATGAAGTTCGTAGAATCTTGGAGGAAGAAGCCCCAGAAGTACTTGAGAAGAGACTGAAAGAGCGTCGCGAGGGATTACCCGAACTACCCAATGCGGCTGAAGGACAGGTTGTACTTCGCTTCGCCCCAAATCCAAATGGCCCCCTCACTCTTGGTCACAGTCGTGGTGTCATCATCAATTCAGAATATGCTAGGATGTATTCTGGAAAGATAATACTGCGCTTCGATGATACGGATACAAAGATTAAGCGACCTGATGTACAGGCATACGATTGGATTCAAGATGATTTTACTTGGCTTGCTGGATGTAATCCTGATATCGTCATTGAAGCCTCGGCAAGAATGGATGTATACCTAGAATTTGCTCAACAATTTATTTCTGAAGGACATATGTATGTCTGCACCTGCACAGCAGAGGATTTTAGAGAATTCAGAGTGTCAATGCAAGATTGCCCATGTCGCAACAATAGCAATTCTGACAACCTAGCGAAATGGATGCAAATGAATGACTCGGAAGGTGGTTTTTCAGAAGGTGATGCTGTAGTCCGGGTACGCACTAGCATGGACAAGAAGAATCCCGCATTGAGGGACTGGCCCGCATTGAGAATACAGACCGCACCTCACCCAAAGGTGGGGGACAAATACCGCGTATGGCCATTACTAGATTTCCAAAGTGCTGTTGAAGACCATGAACAGGGAGTGACCCATATCATCCGTGGAAAAGATTTGATGGACTCTACTAGAAAACAGCAACTACTCTATGACAAAATAGGTTGGTCATATCCTGAAACGCTATACTGGGGGCGTGTCAAAGTGCATGAGTTCGGTGGTTTCAGCACATCACAGATGAAAAAAGATATTCAATCTGGCCAATATACTGGATGGGATGACCCCCGATTACCGACCCTCAGAGCATTGCGACGTCGAGGATATGATGCTGTAGCCATAAGGAAATTCTGGATTGATATGGGCCTGACACAGAAGGATATCTCAGTCCCTATGTCTACGCTGAACAGTCTCAACGCCAAGGCGGTCAATGCAGAGGCACCACGACTTTCATTTGTGCGCGACCCACGCACCATCATTCTGGATATTTCTGGAATTGAACTGACCAAAGTCACGTTACCAATCCACCCTGAACATCCGGATAAAGGAGTTCGTGAATGGCCACTTGGAGAGGGAGCTATCAAGGTGAAGATTGCTAGAGAAGATTTTACCTCACGCGAAGCAAGGCGTTTGAAGGATTTTGCAGACATTGGAATCAATCATAAAAAGACGATAAAGGGATGGGTGGGTGAAATCTCACGAACCGAACGCTTTGGCAACACCCCGATTATTCATTGGCTACCTAGCAATATGGCACAACCAGCCGTATTGCTGCTTGAAGAAGAAGGCGAATTGGTTGCTGCTGAAGGTTTGTTGGAAGTCAACGATTACCCAGACGGGACGGTGGTCCAACTGGAAAGGATGGGCTTTGCTCGGATAGAAAGCGATGAGGTCATGATTTGGACTCATTCCTAGACAAACACGTATGAATTGATCATTCGTATTGTGCAAGACGTTTGATGGCAGGCCTTGCTTCAATGTGTGCAAGTGCCTCGCGGTAATCGTTTGGAGAGAAGTAACCAGCAAACAGGCCGTCAGAATCGACCGCTACGACTGCGTGAGGCTTGCGCTCATTCATCATAACAATTATATCATCGACATTGGCATTTTGTCCCACTTCCATCACATCAGCATCCATGTGTTCGCCTACTGTTTCATTTGAGGGGTCGCCACCGCCTGATACTGCTGCTAATATCTGATTGGAGGTGACAATTCCCTTCACTTTCTTGTCATCACCAAGGACAACCAAAATTCCTCTACCTAGTGACAATAATTTTTCCGCCGCTGTAGCAATGGAATCCTCCATATCCACAACGTCGTGTTCATCAGTCAATATCAAGTCGGATACCTTCACATCATCCATGTTAATCCACTAAAGGTAAGGCTGACCCACCGGTTCATGAATCTGTTGCTCAAAGGTTCTAGTAAAACCCCGGCAATTACAGCCCTTTACGGCATTTTCCCAAACTGTTAGAATAGTGGTTGGACAGGGCTCGTTGACCCGTTGCCTTGAAAGAGCGACAGAGTACCCACACACTTCGGGGAATACAATGGGAGGCCAAAATAGGGTAATTCTTGTCCTCTTTGCACTACTTCTCACAGCCATTCCTAACAGCCACCTAATGGGCGAGGCTGAGGCACAAATCACCTGCTGTGATACGATCGAAGGCAACTACTACCTACTCGGTGAGGGTGATGAGGCAGGAAAGGGTGTACTAAGTCCCTTTTCAGTAGACCTTGGAACAGAGCATGGCGTTTGGATTTCATCTTCTGTTAGCCAGTTGACAGAAATTGCTCGTTGGAGAATCCCTCAAGCAACAATCGGGAGTTATCCAAGCACAACTTGGACACTTTCAGTGAATTATGAGGTTGAAAATGCTGCTGGTGTTCAAGCCAATGTTTCTGCAGAAGTTAAGATTGGCGGGAAATCTTGGACTGGGTACTCAAACACCAATCCATCATACACCCCTGGGCAAGGTAGTGTTGATGTAAATGTGGAGATTGATGAAGAAGGCCAAATTCTTTCAAGCGGAGAATTAATTGTTGTCATCCTAAGTGTACAGACCTTGATTCTCAATTCGCCAGGTGATGATGCAGGTGTGCGCTTTGTTTGGGGTACTGATGATTACCCCTCTAGCCTGCAGGCAACCATCCCCTTGGTGAAGATGGATTGGCAACCTGCTCAAGTTGATGGCCGCTCGGTTCAAATCCCTGTAATTCTTATTTCAGGACATGGTCAAGCAATTTGGGATAAATCCGTTAATAAAGAATTCAAAGTCGATGGAGTTGTGGTCGATACTATTGTGGCAACACTTCACAATGATGGAGCTCGAATAATTCTCAACTGGATGGCTCCAGAAAGTGCAGAAGATGGAGTTTACGAAGTGAATCTCTCTCTAACTGTTTCAGATGACCAAATTCAACCATTCAGAGGTGGTTTTTCCTACGCATTTGTGTTTGGCACGGGAAGCGGTAGTGGGTTTGGATTCCCTGCTGATGAACCACTCCGAAGTGGTGGTAGTCAATTGGGTGTGAAGATTGATGCTAAAGTCGAGTCCGGCGATAGAATACGAAGGACTACACAAATCAACTTGGAAGGGCCAATGGCAACTTGGATAAGATGGGGGCTTGACAATGTCGGTAACGATTCACTTGACTCACTATCACAGTGGAGGCAAGTGCAGGGCAGTTCTTCCACTGAAGGCACCCGTAACAATCACCAAGTTGATCCAGTAGAAGTCCAAGCACTCGAAACACATCTTTCTGGTCGTGCATCCTCCTTGAAGAAATTCATGTTTGATGGATTGATGCTTGATCCGGGTAGACTACTGGGGGTCGAGCCGATAGAAGCGGCAGCAGCACCTACAGTGAAAATCAATCTACGCGACGAATTTGGCTTCAGTGACTCACGAATCACTATCACTATTGAATCACTGGAAAATATCAAGATTGGTGAAAAGAGAGTTATCTTTGACAATTTTATCAGACCACAACCATCGGCAACACCAATCTGGACTGAACTAACTATCGAAGCACGACTAATGACCTCAATGATGATTGGTACAGCAGGAGTCGATGGGAGCGGTATCAACTACCACCACAATCGGTTCATCATTTCTGAATCCATTTCTGTAAGTAGCACAACATTGAGCGGTGAAGATGAAATGTCTGATTATTCTGTAGCTTATGTGATCGGGGATATTACCCACTCCCCCCTCATCACTCTGCTAGAATCTTTTGTGGTTATTGCACTATTCTCACTTCTCTCTTGGCGAATGACGCGCCATAAGCCACGCACGGGATTTTGGCTCACTTCACTCTTATTTGCAGGAGTTTGGGGTTACGCCTACCTCTTCGCCCTCCCTCTGTTCATCATGCTAGGTGCGCTTGGGATTACAGGAATGGTGATGCTCTCCGTAGCAGTTGTGACGCCTACGATAAGTTTTGATGATGCGCTCGTAGATGACGCTGCCTACCTCTCCATAGTGCCACTACGATGGGGCCAGCGTAAGCCGCGAATACCACATGTCGAATGTCCAGTGTGTGCCGAGCAGATTCCAGTCAAATCAAAGAGCAGACCTGTTAGAATAGCATGCCTAGTCTGCGACTCTAATCTGAAAATAAGTTGAACACCGCTCAAAGGGTGTTGGCTAACAATGATTCAATCATCTCAGCAGAGGTGGAAGGAGAACCATCCCACTGACTACGAAGAGTTGTCATGTTAGAGTGTAAATCAATTGCTGAATTACTGACTATTATACGATGCCACACCAATTCCTCAAGCCTTGAAGTTGCTGTTTTATCTGAAAGAACTTGGGGCATGACTAGTGTGCTAATCGCATGTGCTTTTCCTTCAGCATCAAGAGAAGGCCAAGATTCCCTAGTACTCACCTCCCTCTCTTTGTCTAACTCCTTGAGCCCCGACAAATTGGGTGATTCCACCTCGGGTAGTGGAACAACTCGCACCACTCCTTCTTCGCGGAGGTGATCTCGCAAACTGCTGTAAACTGGATCATATCCTTGGTCAAGAGCATCACCCCACCAATTTCCGGCAAGAAGCCAAGGCCTCAAACTTCGAGTTCTTTTTCCATCTGGTGAGATCAATTCAGCCAAGGCGGCTGCCTGCGCCACAGTTGAAAGAATGCCGCGATGAGGTGCTCCATCATGACCTCTCAACCCTACGGAGAAAAATGGAGTAAGCGAGAGATTTATCGGATTGAGTCTGCATTCTGCCGGCATATCACTCGCTTTCCCTTCTACAATCTCAATGCAAGGAGATGAGACTTGACGGGGAGCAAAGCGGCGGTGGTAAGCGATTCCAGTATCAAGCATTGCCGCTTCTAGGAATGCCGAGGCTACTGCACCAGTCGGCGAAGGTGGAATAAGAAATGTTACGGCGTCAGAAGTGGCTAATTCTTCTGAAACGGACCGTAGATTGTCAGCGATTGGGGCAAATGCCTCCAACTCCAACAGAGAGCGCATAACATGGGCAGAATGGCCGCGGTTCAAAAGAGCCACCCCGTATTAATGGAAAAAGAGTGACTGGTCACTCAACCATCAAGCGAAGTTGGTCCCGCTTGTATTTCCACTCTTCGGAAAGCATTCCGTTATCCCTGTAGTAGCGGGCTGAACGGCGAATCTTGGATTCGATGAGTGTGAGTTGACGGCTATTGTGCAAATCCTTGCGGTTATTCTCAAGGTGATCAATGATTCCCTGAGCCTTGCGCATCATGTTCATCAATTCCTCTGGAACTTCTCGAGTTTTGCCATTTTCAGCAAGAACAGCGCCCACGGTTTTACCAAGTAGAAGTTTGACACTTGGTACTGCATGTTGGTCTCGAAGGATAGTACCAATCATGGCATTTGAATTACCAGCATCGTGTAGTTCAACAATCAATCCCTCAACCAGTTTTTTGTCCTGCTCGGACCAGTTGGGAGACTCAGAAACATCGGGGCGTGTTGACCCCGAACTGCCTTTTCCTCCACTGTGCATACGAGCCATTAGAACACCTTGAGCGAGCCGCCGACCTACTCCCCATTCATAACCGCTCCGCCTCTCTACGAGAGGCATCATAGTCTGTGTTTTGTCTTTGCAACCATTCCAGGGCTACCGAAATATTCCCATTTTGATGCTAAACTACGAGCACTCCCTAGAAGTTTCTCTCCTCTAAAAAGTAAGATTTCATCGCCTATTCGCACATCCCCTACTACTTTAGTCACCATGGGGGAGAAAATGTCGCCCACAAGTTTTGGGCCATCTTTGAGATGAACTTCAGCAAGGGTATGCTCTGTTGCAAGTGAAGGGAGAGTACCCTTAGCGAAAGCGAAGCGGCCGTCCTGTGGATGCCACATTGCCAACTGCTCTTTTCCATCCAATATCTTCCAGCGAGGGGGTTTGCCGCCAACATGTGCTTTGGCTAACCAATCATCGTTGTTATGGAGCCAACGAGAGACGGCTTTCATTTTCATCAAGAGGTGTTGTTTCTCACTCATTCTGTAGTCAGGATGGAATCTAGTTGCTGCCTCTTCAGAAGCGGTTTTGAGTCGCTCAAGAGCCGACGGTGAACCTGCACCTTCACCCTGCCTTGAATCTATGACTTCAGCGTCAATTTCTGTAGCATTAATTTCAACATCGCTGTGGTTAATGACAAGTTGGTAGCCGTTGTTGGCCACAATTGCTTTGACTAGAGTACGAATCGTGTCTAATTCATCCCCATCCCAATCACCACTGACAGGAATGTCATAGTGTCCAGCGGGCCATAACTCCTCCAATTCACGAGGCACCAGTCCAAGTGGGGCTGTAACTATGACCTCGTGGAGAGGGCGATGGCGCAGACTCCGGCGAAAGCGCCTATGGGATTGTGACATTGAGTATGGCTTACGTGCACTGCAAGGAAGTAAGACCAGCACTTTTGATTGCTCTTCAGGAGCACGATATGATGTCGCAACTCGATTTATCCAATCTGCTATTAGTGGATCTTGTCTACTGATGGCGCTGTTGCACCGCAACTTCACGCCTTCCTTGACGAATCGGCGTAGCGGTGCACCGTTCACTGCATTACTGATCGCAGCAGCATCTGAAGATAGTGATTCCATTGCCGCCATTTCATCGGAAATAGATGCCCGCATCAAGCGATCATGATGTCTTAGATGCTCTACTAAACGCGGCGAGTTTAGAGAGCGCTTCTCAACCAAAGCGCGCAGGTTCCCATTTGCAAGTGCTGTTTTGACTACTGAAAGTTCTTGACTCCATTGGCAAACCTGAGCATCAAATTCTGCACTTTCTTGATAATCAGCATGTGGGTGTTGCGGACCATCAGCAGTCAGGAGATACCCTCTTGACCCGGCCGACCTTGAACGCGTGAAATCGTACAAATCGACCCCAAACCAAGTGAGGAGAGCAAGATTGTCTGGACCACCAAGACCGGGACACCAGATTAGTGAGGCTGGAAAACGGGTTCGGATAGCGGCTAGTGCGGTTACCAATTTTCCAGAATGATGAGCTAATTGGATTGCATCGACAAGAGCAATGATTTCTGGTTGTTCATCTAATTCTGTCAAATTCTTATCATGTTTCAGAGATTGCCATGAAAGTGCCAGTAACCCACTATTTGACGGACCCCTGACGCCGGAATCTGCCTCTTCCAATGATGGTGGTAAGATATGATTCATCTGGCACTTCCATTGAGGTTTCTCGTTATCGAAAGGCATGGCAAGTGCCCCCCTTCCTGTCAAGGTCATCATTGCAGGTAGCGAACTGCTATCATAATCAACTATGAATGGAATGATTTCAGGCCCGATTTCGAGCTCATCCAAGTCACTCTGTGTCCCTACAAGAGCTGGGGTGCGGCAGATTGGTGACGTGCGATCTCCGAGCGCAATCACCCTCGCATGGCGCAATCTATGGGCCACCGTGCGGCCCAATGTGGAATCGTTCACGATGGGCGCCACCTATGCGCCATAATTGAATGATTCTAAATGCCGAGAGATGTGCCGCAACAATGTGGGAAGACTATCTTTACCCGTAATCATCGCCTTGCTGATGCTAGTATCAGCACTTCCAATTACCTCAGAACTGCCACAAAAAGAGGCCACGCAGAGAGTTGATACAATTCAATTATCCACGGGTGAGATACTCTGGAGTGAAAATCTAACTGTTCGTCAAAGCCCATTTTGGATTTCATTGGACTGCCCTTCAGAAAGTAATTGCGAAGAATTGAATCTCACCGTTACAGATTCTTCTAGCACTCTATTCTCGACTACCGGCCGCTTTCACCTAGAATTGACTGGAAACCTCAGCGCCGGTCAAGTGACCGTAGAAGCCACCCGCATTGGTAGCACGAGCCAAGAATTGATTGTGAACTATGTTTTTTTTGACATCTCAACTGGGGAGTTTCTTGATGCTCCATCTGAAATACCCAACCCAGGTGAAGATAGTGCTGCATGGCCCTTGATAGAAATGGCTGGTTGTGGTACACTTCTCGAGTGCGGGGAGGTCGATCGCTCTACCATTGACAGTGGTTCTGTCTGGTGGAATGGATCACTGGATGATACTGGAGAATCAGATTCATTCCGCTTGAACGGTACTGAAGGAGATTTGATTGAAGTTGGAATAGTGGCGCATTCTACTGACATCTCGATTGAAATTTGGAGCCGAACCAATGATGACCTACAATTATTGACTCAGGAACAGTTCATGTCTGGAATTTCAAATCAGACAACTCGCTTGCTGATAGAGCAAGATGATGGAGAGGTATGGGTGTCGCTGAGTACTATTGGCGGTGATGCCGGGCTGTATTCACTTCGCTTTGCTCAACATTCACAATCTGATGAAACTACGTTTGGGGATACTGCCTCAGCACCTTGGATCGCTCCGACAATTTCTGCATCTACTGTATCTGGTCACCTTACCAACGGTGATGATGGTGATACTATCCGCCTAGAAGCAAGTTCGCGTAGCCAATTTACCATCGATTGGTGGCTGAGTGGTTCTGCTGACATCTATTTCCGTGCAAGAGTTGGTTCATGGAGCATAGTGCAGCATGAAACGAATTTGTCAGGAAGTGTCCTGTTCGCAGTACCGGTAGGTGCTGATGCTGCTTCAATTACTGTTAACAATTCTAGTGAACCGCTAATCTGGACACTATCAATGACCAGTCATGGCCCAAACGATGGCGGTAGCCCAGGAGATGCCTCAGATAACCACCCCACTGGAGAAGCTGATACCCTCGGTTGGACATTACTACAAGCCGAATCTGGTGAGACTTATGGGTCGATAGGTGGTTTTGATGTTAGAGATGTCTATCTGATTTCAAGAGAAGAGGGGTTCCCTGACCGAAGTTGGTTGACTGCTACAATAGAAGCTGACCCTGGTACATGTGCGGTGAAACTAGTGGAGATGAATACCACATCTTATGTTGGCTGGCACACTGTATCATGGAACCTCAGTCAAATGCAGGGACAACAAGCCAATGTAGGGCTTGAATTATCGCATGGACGCCATTTAATGGTAGTTGAATCCAACAGTGATATAGAGGTAGAATATACAATTCACTGGTCTTGGATTACTCCAGAAGGTGAAGGTGACGAAGATGAAAATTGGGTTGATTACTCCGGTAAGATGGCCCACTTTTACATTCTTGTCGGGATATTACTCCTCTCACCATGGATACTGATAGCCTACTGGCGTTGGAAGAGTGGTGGTGAATTGGAATTGGAGGCACACGAGAAGAAGCGATTGGAGCGCCTTCGTGAACGGCTGACTGCCGCAGACCCAACCGATGAGATGGACCCTCACGCACTGTTACATGCCCTTCAATCACTTGCAGATACCAACTGGGAGGCACTACTCTCTGAATGGGGTGACCCATTGGTTCGTCACACCACTGAATCACTCGACCTTGTTGTCTGGGAGTTGAGTTGTGACGATAACCGCCGTTCATTGACAGTTGGCATGACACTACAGAATGAAGATTGGACCTTGGCGGCAATTCGCTTCCAAGCAGTTGAAGGCAGTGAATGGAATGTTTCTGCTGTTGTACCTGAAGCACTGTTTGATATTGATGAGGTATTTCTTGGTGATTTGAAAGCGAAGACAAATAGATTCTTGCGAATAGATCTCGAAGGAGATGCGAAGGGCTTTGACCTTATTCTCTCAGGTCTTGTTGGCGGTAAACCTGTAGCCGCAGTTCCTACAAAGGCCGCTCTTCTTGAAGAAGAATGATGTCAATTAGGCTCTTCGAAACCAAGAAATTACTTTCATTAAATTAGACACCTTTGGCGTCTTTGTAATTTTTACATTCTATATTATAACTGTAATATATGTTCCTTAATATATAATTAATAGCCAATCATTAAAAAAATGAGAAGTTGTGAAAAATAACAATAAAAAATGATAAAAATAGGATTCTATACATAACACTTAAATATGAGATACACCTATGACCCCCTACAGCGAAGGAAGGGTGACTAAATGAACACAGATAATTTCGACAGGTGGGATCGTTATCGCCGTCGAGTTCGAGCCCATGATCGTGCATCAGTCTTCCTGTAATTTTCTTGCATCCGCTCCCAGTGGTAGAGTTGCTAGCCCTTATTTGGGTTTGCACTCGCAAACGGATGCAGCGTTCAGAATGAACGCTCCCGGACCTTGGGGGTGTGGTGTAATGGATAGCACTGGGGGTTTCGAACCCCTAAATCCCGGTTCAATTCCGGGCACCCTCGCCGGTCTGGGTCTACACGCGGGGTATAGTGTAGCGGATATCATGGCAGACTGCGATGTTGTCAACCCGGGTTCGAATCCCGGTACCCCGGCCAAATCACAACAAATAAAAAGAGAAAAAATGGAGAAATGAAAATGAATAATAGAATAATAAAAAATATTGAAAAGATGATAATTTCTTTAACGGAATCGATTGAAGCTACAACAGCTAACTTTCAGATTGAGACGGAAATTAATCAATTGAGATTAGATGAATGGAAAACATGTGGAGAGGATAACGACATACAATGTAGTTGCGAGGATGATGCCTCTTGGCCAGATAATTTTGAGGAGGACTGGGAATGAGTGTAACTTGGAGACCAGATATGAGCGCCCCCTTGTGGGATTTACATGAAATGGGTGAACCTAGGGGTCCGTTCTTCGCAGACCTCAGCATCGAGCACATCAAACAATCTGGACCCAGTTGTGTACCCACTACCCTAGCAATGCTTGCTAAAGCAACGGGGGCAGAGGTTGAGCCAGAAGATTTCATGCCACTCATCAACTCACAATCACCACACACATGGTCCAAAGCTCTAGAGCCCTATGGGCTTCAGTTAGCCTATTGTAACCAAGATGTCAGAAGATTAGGATATTACATAGACGAACTTGTAGAATACAACGACATTTTTCTAATCTGCTTCTATTCTACAACACCACCGAGTGACCCTGACAACAATGGGAGATTGTGCACGGCACACATAGTTACTTTGCATAAAGATGTCATCATTGATACTGCCAAAGGAGGGGATGGTTCGGTCTGTAGAGCTATAGATTACCCAAGGCTAAATAGAGAGACAAAGAGAATCTTCAGAGTTGTACCTAAAGGCCATCCTAGGTGTTTATGATGGAAGGTAAGAACATGACACCTCATAATTCAAAGATTCCCGTTTCACTATATCAATGGCTACTTGAACAGCCAGCAGAGGAACAGGAGAAAGTGGTGAGTGAACTGTTTTATTACGATATATTGAATATTTCTGATATGATTGATTTGGTAAATGATGAAATAATTACACCACTTGAAGATAATTGCCCAACTATCCATTCAATACTCTGGTATGGCTCAATCATCACCCAACTTGTGGATGATTCTGATTGGAACCCTAAAGGAATCTATCACTATGATAGCATGGTAGGCATCATTACGGATACCGGAGTCTGGGAGATTGAGTTGCTATCAGGGGCGTGGAATAATGCAAGTACACCTTCTTTCAAAGTTGAGTTACATGGAGCAGATAAAACCCATAATGTCTGTATTGATGCAGTCAGCAAAAAGGAGTTACCTGTAGGGGATAGATTAGCGACACTCGTCTTGGCTTGTTGGAATGATACGGAAACTGCAAAGATTGTCGATACCTTTGCACATGCGATGGGGACCCCACCGCCAAATACTGACCCCGCCATAGCAACTTGCCCTAATTGTGGGATTCTGAACAACAACTTCGACTATGAAGTGGGGCATACAATGTGCGAGTGCCAGAGAATTTACGATTGCCCGACATGTGACAGAATGCAGTTTTCTGGACATGGACAGTGTTCATCATGTGTCGCGAACTATGCATGATTAGAGGAGAAAATCAGAAATGAATCAGCGCGAACGGCGGCGGGACTTTGCTTCTTTGCGAACTAAATCCTCAATGGCATCTAAATCTACACCAATATCTCCGCGCATCTCTTCAATCTGTTTCTTCGTCTGCTTGGAGATTTTGTCAGGGACATACAATTTCAGCAATACCGTCACACTGCCCCGACCACGCCCCCGTGGGCGTGGGAAGCCACGCCCCCGCAACTCAATTGTTTCACCAGGACTGGAACCGGCGGGAACAACGATTTCCAACTCTTTACCATCGACATGAGGGAGTGTCACAGTAGTACCTAGTAGAAGTTCAGGGTAACCTACTGGAAGCGCCATGAGAAGATCTGAACCATCTCTTTCGTACCATTCGTGAGAGTCGATATTCACTTGAATGTAGAGATCGCCGGGGCGACCGCCGCCGCCACGTCTGGGCTCCCCGCGCCCCCCCATACGCATTCTCGTTTCATCAGAAATACCAGCAGGTATTGTGAATCGAATTGTCTGCTTCTTCTTTTGGCGCCCCTCACCACGACAGGGTTTGCATGGATCAGTAATCTTCCTACCAGACCCTAGGCAGTTAGGACAATCGCTGACAATTTGTTGTACGAATGGCCCAATCTTCCGATTCTGTGCTACTTGCCCCCGCCCACCACAAGTATCACATGTTTTGACTCCCTCAGGAGTTGCCGCAGCACGACCATCGCATGCATCGCAAGGGACGAGAAGATTGGCCTCAAGTTCTGATTCACCACCCAACATTGCTAGTTCCATCGAAATTGAATGGCGGATGAGAATATCGTTGCCCCTGTTCGAGCGATGGCCTCCACCACCACCACCACTGAAAAATTGTGAGAAAACTGATTCAAATCCACCACCGCTGAAAAGATCATCAAATGACATGTTGACTCCCTCAAAACCTCCAGGCCCGAAGGGGCTACCACCGGGGGCATCATGGCCAAACATATCGTAGCGTCCACGCTGTTCAGCATTCGATAAGACGGCATAAGCCTCTTGAATCTCTTTGAAACGTGATTCAGCACCGGGGTCATCAGGGTTCTTGTCAGGGTGGTTTTTTCTAGCCAAACTCCTGAAGGCCTTCTTCAGTTCAGCATCGCTAGATTCGCGACCAACTCCGAGAACTTCGTAGTAATCTCGCTTGGACATCCCCTCACCACTAAAGTAACGCTGACAACCCGACAGTTTTGAATCTGACCACCAAATCAAGTTAGAGATGAACCGCAATTGTGGCAATTGGATTTACCGATGGGATTACGCCCGCCACAATCCAAGCAAATCTTAGTTTCTTTACCGATGCTCTTGCCACCACCAATAGAGGCACCTAGTTCATCCAACAACTTGTCCTCACGAGAAATTCCCGCTACACCCATCTGGCCACCACCCACCTCTGGTTTCGACTTCGGTTTGGGTTGAGGTTTAGGCCGTGCTTGTTCTTTGGGCTTTGGTGGAGCCTTCTTCTTCTCCTCTCGCTTATCCTCGGCAGCTAACTCAGCCAACATATCATCGACATTAGTTTGGCCTGCACTCCTAGATTCCATCATCTCAACTGCGGTCCCTGATAATTTTGGCATGGAATCGGCATCACCTGACAAACGGGCAGCAGACTTTCGCACATGGTCTTCATCAAGTAATGAACGGACATCCTCTTTGGGGGCGTCCTCATCCAATTCGTCTGTACGCTTTGTACGCATAACCTCCATCACTTCCTGACCTTTGACAAGATCTTTGTCGCTCGCTTCGTAACCTTCTGCATCCCTTTCAAGTTGGGCCATTGCAGAATCGGCTTTTGACCACAATCCACGATCCTCAGCAACATACGCCTTACGCAGTTTCTTGATGTTCTTGACACGATGAAATTCGTGATCTTTTTCTGTACGTGATTTACGGAATAAGAAAATCCCTATCAATAAGGCAGCGCCATAGTAAACAGCAATCTGCCAATTTTCGACGATAAGTGTATCTACTGCTGGAATTATCTCACCAATCAAAGCGGCAACGATGAGAGGAACCACGAGCAGTGCCCATGCATTCATTCTGTTCTTAGCGTCATCAGCCATAACTATCAGTCCGGTGGGGGGGTGCTTTATGGGTTCAATGTTGTGACGCTTTGATGCAATTAGTATCAGATGATAATTTGGTCAGCCAGTACGATCACGTGGGGCCCTTCCTTTGCGCAGAAGTCCATCCAATAATCCGAAACTGAAGGAAATGTGTAACATTGCCAGCATTATAGGCACGCCTAGCAAGAGAGTTGGTTGGCCCCGAGAGATTGCCTCCAATATACCATGAAGTGTGAGAACCAATAGATATGACATTGGGGGAATGAACCATGCAGAGTAACCCATCACTTCCACGTCCAAGTAGCAGAGTGCCAGTGTAACAAGCAGGCCAATCCATGGAAGAAACTCAAGCAGAGAGGCCCTTTCTGGTGTTTTGAGCAAATGTTTGGTTCGCCAGAAGCCATAACGGTGACCAAATCGAAGCCAACCGAGGAGCGATGTCCGTTTCGCCATTCTGCAATATGAAGCGTTTGAACGCCAAAGGGTCCAACCCTCATTGGATAGACGCATGTTCAATTCAGAATCTTGAGTTGTAATGAAATCCGTGTCCCAACCGCCAACAGTCTCAAGAGCAGCACGGTGGTATAGAGTGAAAGGTGGAATTGTTGTTTTTTCGCGGCTACTAAATTGTGCGAACTGGCCGCGCCCACTGGCAAGCGGATTTTGCAACACCGCCTCTATCCAACGGCCAACCATCCCTAGTGGTTGATCACTCTCTCTAACGAGAGTCCCTATCCCTGCAATCTTTTTTGCATCGACATTTGGTTTGTGCTCCAAATCATCTAAGTCAAGCATTCTCTCTTCAATATGGTTTGATGGAACCCAAACATGGCCAATCATCTCCAATACATGGGTTGCTTCTTCTGGAAGTTGAGATAGACTGAGATTTCTCGCCTCAGCAACATATCGATCTGGATTATCAAGAAGTATTATTTCTGGCCCCTTATTTCTTTCTGATTCCTTGGAAAGTGACGTCACAATTTCACGTGTCCCATCATCACTACCACCATCTACAACATGTATGAGATGTTGATCTGCCGACCAAGTTTGGGCCATTAGTGAGCGTAGACAACGCTCGATATGCTCCGCTTCCTGATAGGTCGGGACAACGGTGACGACGAACGGTTCGGCCATCTCTATCACCACCACTGATTGAGGACAGACTGTCAATCTTGCCACTGATTGAGGCATAAGGCTTCATCATGTGATGACTCTTCGCATAACCGATGAAACAACTAGGGGTCTCCATTTCGACTACCTGCCGCCCCTCAGATGACCCCGGAATGGTTGCAGATTCGCTTCTATTCCTTTTTCCTGAACTAGAAATCCCAAACAGTGAAGATAAATCCTTTCCAATAACAAACAATGCAGTTGATTGGCAGTTTGAAGACGTCGATTTAACTACTTATCTCAACCGTATCGCTGAATTGCGGATCCTCGATACCGCACTAGATGCTATGGCCACTAACCTACATCAAGATGAGACTATCTTCTCAATCTCACGACAAGCAGCTTTGGCTAACAAGGTTGCATTCGTTCTGTTCGGGGAGAAATCACTTGGCGGAACAATAGAAATCATGCTGAAAAGAGAGGGGCTCGCTGATTGGCTGGAAGAGGCGACTTGGCATGAGGGAAGAATTGAGATACCTCGCGCAGTTAGTGATGAATATGCGATGCGGCGGGATGGGAAAGTCACGGAGTGGTTCGATAATAGAGAAAGATGAGCAATAAATTTGCTCAAAGATTGGCGATTCCCCGCTCTTTGATTCGATTGACAAACTCCACATCGGGAGGTAGCCATTCAACATCCATCAATTGATCTTCTGAGAGCCAGCGGAATTCATCGTGAGATGTCATCATAGCAGGCGGCAACTCAGTATCGACTTCACACAAGAAAAATGTGAGATGAACCACCATTTCAGGCCAAGCATGTGAATATTCTTCACACACCCGTAATGGCTTGATTTGCCAACCAAACTCTTCGAAATACTCTCGCTCTAGTGCTGCATCGTGCCCCTCGTCCTTCTCGACCTTGCCACCCGGGAATTCCCAATATCCGCTCATGTATTCCTCAGGCCCTCTACGTGCTGCTAAAAGGCGGTTATTCCCATCTCTCAGCATTCCTCCAACTACCTGCATCTGTGGCCTTTGCACAGTAAGTGCAACGATTCGCTTCACTAGGTCGACTTGGCTTTCAAGTGGTAATTTATCTGACGACGGCAAATGGACAAACAAGACAGGTACGATGCGGCCAATACGGTCCCTACAATCTGCCTCTTCTATCGCATTAAGTGTCCTGAAATAGATTTCATTGCAAATAAAACTCCCTGGATCTTCACTTTTGACTATGCGCTCATCCCCATCGAATTCGGCCATAATTAGATTGATAGGTGCTGTTGAATGTAACAAATTTTGCCTCGATTCATTGACGCGACCACTTTCAATTGTTCTTCCACTATTGTCTGCTATTCTGAAATCAAGTTCGTTGTATGCTGTTGCTTCGATTGATATGACATTTTGATTCTCAGCCATACCGAGATGAACCACTGCTTGTGGTGCTTGACTGTTGAGGCGTTTTGCGATTACTTTAGTTCCAGATTGGTCCACAGTAAGGGTTTCAGCCTTGATTTCAACTTCTGATTCGCGATTTTCTGCAGCATAAGGTCCACTTGCATCACCCAAATAAATCGTGTCTTGAAAACCATCTAGCATTTCTGCAATAATTTGTGAAATATTCTCATCATGGCCGCCAAACGGCTCAAATCCTGTCAACCATACCTCGACACCCATAGCTAAACCTCAGAATCCCTTTGAACAGTGCTGACGGAAGCGTATCCATTATGTCATCGATGTATTACCCAAGGTCATGGATGAGATTGAGGAACTCTCACTTGAGCATTCGCGCGCACGCTTTGAGGTGAGGGAAGGGGAGAGAAGCGCAGACTTAGGACTCCTACTTGCTGACGCAATGATTTACGCTATTGGCTTCATTTCAGTAGTTATCGCTCTAGCTGATATTGCCCCATCCATTAATCCTACTGAATGGCTTTGGGGGGAGGGTGATTTGGTTCTGCTTGGCAGTGGAGCAGCACTTTGGTTATGCTCTCAATCACTAAATGATTTCAAGCGGCTTCTCCCCCTATGGCTACGCATGGTTCTGAAGCTGGGAATCGGGCCTAAGGCATTCTCTGATCAATCTGAATCGGCTCAACGCCGCCGCGCTTATACGCTGGTAATAGCATCCTTACTTTCAGCTGTGATTGGTTGGAAAATATCAATTATGGGACAAAGCATTGTTACTAGAGTTGGTGTTGATTTTCATCTCGTGATCTATGTGGTTGCTGCCGGACTTCTAGTGTTGGGGATTCACTGGTTCCGCCTGATTGAGTCAGGGAGTTCAATCGAACAATTCGACAGATAATGAGTCAAATGACCGTCTAACTCAAAATGTACAACAGGTAGGAATAGATGTGAGTGGAGGTTTTTCCGAACGGGTCGGTGAGCGTTTGCGGGAGAGAATAGAGAATTCTCCTCGCTGGCACACCCCAATTCTCGCCTTATTTGTGGTGATAAGTGAAATCACAGGTGGAGTTGGCCCTTGGGGAGCATTACGTCCCTTGATTGCCACGACTCTTGCACTAATTCCCTTCCTCTACCTTGGCCAACACTTCAATAGGCAACACAGCAAGGCTTTCGACTGGTTTGCTCTACAAATTCCACTGGCATTTTGTCTACTGCTGCCTCTGCTATGGCTTTGGTCAATTTTTGATGCTTATCAAACATCAATGCTTTCAGTAGCTAATAGAGCTGTAGCCTCATAATATTCATTATTCAATGAATGACTTCGCTGCCTTTTCTAGTTCGGCGCCACTTAGGTAGTTGTTTGCATTGGCGTCAAAAGCAATAGCGTGTGTGAGGAAAGCACTCTTGTCAGTGATACCATATTTTTCCATCATTTCTACGACAACAGCATCAGATAATTTGAAATTGGCTGCTGGATGATTGGCTGGAAGAGATGCGTCGCTTGCTGAGAGTACAGAACTACTAGATGTTTGAGCGACATTAGTATCTACATCAGCCTGTTGTGCCCGCCAAGTATCAACTTGCCACTGAGTCCACCCTTGATCTAGTAACATTGCGTCAGTCCATTGTGAATCCGTTCCTGCAATTGCATCACCCATAGTTGGTTCCGGTTCAGGCAATTCCAAGTCCCCCCCCTGCGCCGCTGGTGGTGCAGTCCTGACTGCATTCGGATTGTATCCAGAGGGTGGCGGAAGAGGCTTGTTGGATTTGAAACCCGAAGGCGGAGGTGGTGGAGGACCCATTTCTGAAGCCACCTCAATGGTCTGATCAGCAGGATCCGATTCATCAGATGACAACTTTCTATTCATCACAATCAAGACAACAATTGTAATCAATGCTACCATCAAGGCAATATAGAGCAGGACGGTACCAGTTTGCTCACTAAATTGTTCAGAAATTGCTTGACCATCACGAGCTACTGGGGGTTGCAAAATTAACGGATCAAGTGACATCCTGTCGAGTACCACATGACCGTCCTTGACAACAAGTCGATACCGCTCAACTGTCTCTTCATCGACCTCTTCAGTTGAAATTGGAATTTCGGTGACGAAATCGCTATCTGCACGGAGAAGAGAATCTGTTGAAGCATTTTGAACATTCACCCAATCGCCATCTTTTGTCTTTTGTTGCAGAGCAAAAGTAAGCGTTCCTTCTTCACTATTTTGATTGGTACCTGCAATATACAAAGTGACATTCTCTCCCGAAACTGGAGTAGCATCAGACCAAAGAACATCTAATTCCATCAAGTCGACTACGGGGCCAACTCTGATTATTTGCCACTGCGTCAAGGGGGAACTCTCTGTGTTGTTCTCAGAAACATAGGGATTGCCTGCTGCGTCTGCTCCCGTAATCCAAATATCAACTACGTATCCTGGTAGGAGTTCGGTTACACCACCATCGGTAAGATCAACTACACCAGTCCAGTGCCCATAGCCGTACTGTTCAAGTAGAGTACCCAATTCTTTCGAACCCCTAGATACTTCTGATTCTCCTGCCTTGACCTTGTAATGGATGACTGCTTTGCGTTCAGCTATGAAGCCGTGGTCATCACTTGAGTTGATGAACACATCAATTGATGATGCATCTGTAATAGTTATGTCCCCTGATGGCAAGATAGCATTGATCACGGGAGAGTTCCCGTCAACTTCAAGCAAAATGCGTGGCTGCTCTTCGGTTTCATCACCCGCCAAACCAGGCAAATTTTCGAGCCACGCCAACATATCTAGATGCCCGCTTCTAACATTAGGAACTAGGATATCACTAGTAAATTCACCACCAGCCCTAGGTACTGCTCGCCATTCCAATTCAAGGTTGCCAACAACAATATCGAAGGCCCCTTCAGGAGCAGGTGTCTCATCTTCACTGAAAAGAATACGTCCGTTTACCCTAACAACCTGTCCCGCCGCAATTGTTGCTTGCTCTTCTCCACCGGTGTAGAGATTGCGACCAGTTGCAAGGTCAATTGCTGTGAAATGCCCGGGAGACATGTCAAAGCGTAAATCATTATCAAGACTCCATCTATCATTGCCAAGTCCATTTCTGTGCTCAAAACAAGGCACCAATTCATCCAAATTACACGGCCAATCGGCGATTTCAACTATTGGTAGGAATGTGTCTTCGCCATCAGTATCCCAAGATTCTGGGAATAACCATGTGAGTTGAAACTGAATGTTCAAGTCCAAAGAGGTTTCATTGAATATAGTAAATGAACTGTACAGATTAGAAACAGCAAGTCCAGAACTACCGGATTCTAGATGCATGGACAAGTTGCCATCATTCAATTTTGTGAAGTTAGCCCAAATTGCAGTTTCATTAGCATCAATATCATCACCTAATGCTATCTTCACATTTTCTATGTCGTTCCAACCATTGTTATCCCAAACCCGCAGATGTGCATTATAGATAGTACCTGGATGCAAAGGTGCGTCATCATCGTGACCAACAATAGTAGTGTTACCATCAAACACAAGCAAAGGCTCGAACTCTTCCCTGATTATATATGTGACAAGATCGCAATCCCAACAAGGCGCTGTCTGAGATGGCAAATTGCCACACGGTGCATCGTCATTTAGACAGACTGGGCCACCACCCATGGCCAACTGATTACCTTGAGCATCTGCACCTGAGAGGAAGAAAGAAACCGCTTCACCATGTTCGTTCATTGAATCGGTTATGAGTCCTTCAAAGATATTCAAACCACCAGGTTGTAACTCAGGAGTCCTGAGTAATAGTGTGACATATTCATTCTCACTAGGAATCTGGTCGTAATTCAGATCATCTTGCCCTTGGCGCCAGTAGTGCAGTGTCAGTTGAGTGGGTGGGTCAACCGAGTCCTGCACAACAATTCGTACAGGCTGTTCGGGGCTCCCTTTGTGGCGTTCAGAATTATCGGTGGGGTCAGCATCAATCACTAACGGACTGTTACCATCGAGAACAATTTTGACAGAGTTGAAATCGGGGTTGACATAATTTGAACCATTTTGCATATTGACCGCTTTGATGCGGAATAACATCCCCCCTTGCGATGACTCAATCGGAGAAGTGATGGTTATTGAATACTGTCCATGGCTAGGATTAGACTCCAAATGTAATTGCTTTTCTGGCTCTTCTGGTTCACCATTTAGAGATAAGTTTTGGCCAGTCAATTCGATACTGAACTGTCCGGCAGCTGGAGTGTAGGTTGTCTCCTCAAACACAATTCCACCTTGGAAGGTGATTTGCAAACCACCCCTGACCCAATCGTTCGCTTCCAATACTCTACCATTCTCATCAGTAACTCCGAGATTGATTAGAGCGATGTCATTCTCAATTTTCATATCAAGATTTTCTGTTAGCCATTTATTGACCTGAAGTCCTAAATCATCGTCAACTGAAATCTTGGCTTCTACGTTGCTTTCATCATTCCATTCCCAAGTAGACTGCATTGGCATGAGAATAGACAAAATGCCGTCGTTGTCAGTCGAGGAGGTACAATTTGCAGCGTCGAATCGGACTAGATTGTCAATATTACTGACAAAATCACACACATTACCACTCTGCCATTGAAGAACAGAGTTATTTCGGCCATTAGCTTGCAGTTCAACCTGTACCTGAGTGATTCTATCTGCCTCATCCCCTTTTGCCACTCTAACCAGCAACACTCGGTTTTCACCATCAGGAACTAACATATTCCCTTCCACTTCAATATCCAAGGCGCGGGTGTTCATTCTGTAAGTGATATCCAAATTAGAAACCATGATTCTTCCAGGTGAACCTGCTGAAAGCCCTAAGGTCACATTAGACGCTCCAACTCCGTTATCTAAAATGTGGAGATTGAAAGAATCAACTAATTCCTGCCCATCTATCACGATTGGCTGATTCAGTAATCCTGAACCGGTGAATTCATTGGTATTATCATGCCCAATATCAAGGTGGACTCCAGTAGGATATCCCTCCTCATAATCTAGACTGAAAGAATCTAGCATTGGAGAAATACTGGAATCTGTAGATGACATACTGATGCGATACTTGAGGCGATTACCCTGAGTCTGTAATTCAACTAACTGATTGTTTGTTGCACTATGCCAGTTAGTGCCGTTATCATTGCTCACCTCGACTGTAAGCGATGTGCCTGTGGGCGTTGTTGCTGTCCATTGTGGCTGTAAGGTACCAACCTGAGTACCTGTTGGAATCGTAGGAGATGTCCAAGTTCCAGAAGTGGAATATTCAGTACCATATTCTAGTGAAATCCACCATGATACAGCAGTACCACCAACTAATTGAATTTTCCAGCGCAATAAATCGCCAGAATTAGCAAAATGTACAGTCTCATTATTTGTGACCTGCACCCAATGTGTACCATTATCCGCACTTACCCAATAATCCACACGGTCACCAGCAGATGTTACAGACCACGATGTTTCTACATTTGCAACAAGGACATCTGAATTTGTATGTATAGGTTCTGAAATCCATGTTGAAGTACCTGGCTGAGGAGAAATAGGATAGGCCCAACCCGTACCATATTCACGATAATATCTCGCAGACCATTGATAGTGGTCAATCAGAGAAATCCTCTCACCATTGTAATAAATCCCAAACCCATTGGCACTGATTGAACGCTCACCTGTTTGTTTCACAAGTGTTGTCGAAGTGCCACTGATAGCGTATGCCTCTAATCTATCCTGGGCCCAACTGTATTTGCTACGGAAGAAGAACATGTTGTTATGTGCGACCAATCCATTCTGTTCGTTATAACTGGAGAAGTAGTCGTACTGCATGTCAGTATCTCTATCAAATGTTCCATCTGAGTTGAAGGTATATGGGGTGATGGATTTTCTTATGGAATGAAGAACCCACATTACATCACGACTGCGGTCGTACGAAATTCCAGTATACGGGCCAAAAGAATTTGTTGAAATATCATAGGTATTGAGACAAGTCCAAACATCTTCATAACGAATATCCATTACTACGAGTACTAAATCTGAGATCGAAGCATATTGGCGATTAAGGCCCAATATCGCGTACAACTTCTCATCATCACCGATTGTCCAATCTCTGAATCCATAATATGAATAATAGGTCGGACCGGTTGGGCTTGGAATATTACAACTGCCTTCATCAATCTTCACAGTAGTTGCCGTTGTCAGATTGTTTGGATGGGTCTTCTTCACCAATTGATTGAGATTGGTTCCACTGAAAGTCGAAACATAGGTCCAACCTCGATAATTCATGGTGGCCCCTGCACCGTATGTTGCAAATGGAGAGGATACAGTAGTTTGAGGAGTGAAGCGGGTCTCTGAAGCATTGGATGTGCGGGGTTGACGAATACTGAAGGAATTGTTGTCAAGCCACGCTCCACCACTGGCCGACTCATCATTGACTCCGTGCGTGGAAAAATTGTGTGAAGGCGCATCAATTCCCAATGAAACAGAATCAGAGCGCTTATCAGCATCGCTAGCAGTTCCAGACATCCAATCCGGACGAGAAGTATGTTGAATCTGATTCCAACCAGTAGATGAAGCTCCAGAGAGGGTCATTTCAACTGCTGTCACCTCAGCGCCTCGAGGCAATGCAACCTTGACATTTGTCGCAGTTTGGCCACTATGATATACTGCAATCGCCTCTGTCGTACCGTCAATAAAAGTGTAAACATGTCTCGTTCCGCCTGAAGCTTCTGCCTCTTCAGAGGCAAAATTAAGCATTGGTGCTAGCGATGCCAAAATAAAAATCATGACTAGGATTGATGGGATATTGTTTCTATTTACCTCACCTGACAAAGCATCCCCTCCCATCATCACACATTCTCTCTACCTTTCAAATCTCCCCACAGTTGACAAAGACTATCTGGCCGTAAGGCCAGATTAGATTAAGCGAAAAATGGCGGCTTTTTACAATACATATTTGCATAGAGAAAAGCCCCATGAGATAATTACAATTTTGCAAACTAGCCGGAGTTGGTAGTTCGGTCATCGTAACGTATTGGGGATGGCCCGTTTCCACGTTCTCCGTCGAGCATGTCATTCTCAATCTCGAACCAATCATTCAGCCAATCGCCATCAGTATCCCACTTGAGTGGATTAGTGCCGTCAGCTATGTTGTCGCCATTATAATCCAACAACCACCAACCGTACACTCTCTCCCCTAGACCAGTATTTGGTATATGATACTGGTCGCCGAATACACGATCCCAGTCAGCGGTCCAGTCTCCTTTCACAAGTGCTGTGTCATCACTACCGTTGATGGTCAAATAATCAGCATCATTATCGTCGATTACAAGTGCATATAGTTGGTCAGTAAGTTGATTAATTCTGAACATTCTAAGATAGTTCCAATCATACTCATTAGCTCTGCCTCTAGCCAACAGAGCGTCTTGAAGTTCCCACCACTCTTGCGGCACGATTTGAATTGGAGGATCGGTACCAGCAATAGTCACAGGAGTAGAACGAGCCAGAGAAGACGAGGTGATTTCTTGATTGGTCAAGCCAAAGAACTCTTGGAAGTTATTGTAAGGAGTGTAGGTGCAACCAACGTTACTACAAACCCAATTTCCATCCATATCGGGATCCTCGAGTGAATCTGAAGGGTCTGTAGGATCAAATGTAACCCAAGTCCAATTTAGTTGGGGCCTCTCCAGTTTAGTACCATTGCTGTGTAGAGGCCTCATCGCAATGCTGCCAAGAATAGAATACTGTTCCCAAACAACCTCAACTTGTTGATATGATGACCAATTGTCATTAGATTCATTCCAACCAAATTCAAGTTCATACCAATCAGGTAACATGTCCCAATCGGTATCATTGTCAGTAGCATCGCTACCGTACTTGAAAACCTCACGCCCATCAGTCAACGCCCAACTGCGATAATAATCGGTAGTTAGCATTGGGTCGACCAAATCTGCAACGCGAATCATGTTAACAGCGTCACCATCTGTGTCATTCAAATCGGGGCGTGTACCGTTGTCATATTCCATCCAGTTAGTAAAGAAAAGTGGGGCATTACTTGGAGCATATTGATTATCTAGCCCACCCGGTGTGAACTGATGGTTAATCCAAACACCCTGCTCGGCTGGTATATCCTGACTTGTACGGTCAAACCACCCATCCTCATCAGGGTCATAATCCACATCTAGTGGATTCACGGGATTCAAGGTCCAACGATATTCATCTACAGGTAGAACAACTTTGTATGTACCATAACAGAACTCCCAACCATCAGGAATGCCATCCAAGTCACTATCAGGATGTGTAGGATCAGATATGCCAAGTAAACTGATGTTGAAATTATCTGCCCATGCGGTGTTGATTCTATTGAGGCGTTCAGAACTTGTTACATCTTTAGACGCAAAGAGGGAAACAATTGCTTGCCTTCCCTGTTCCCATGAAAGACTATTTTCACTCATTTGTGCTGCAATAGCATCCTCACCAAAGTCGATGACTCCAAAACCAGGAGGGAACATGTATCTCAATGATTCCTTACCATAAACACGTGCTTCATATTCCCTTAAATTGGTGTAGCGTTCACTCAACTGAATGATTCCATCTCCGTTACAATCGAATGAATCATCATCACTATCAGCATCGATATCTGACTGAGTTAACGGATTCATAGACCAACGGTTGCCTTCAAGATCCCATTCCGTAAACCAATATTCATATCCATCAATCATTCCGTCATCATCGGTATCATTATTGGTTGGGTCGGTTATTCCAATCAGAGTAGATAGGAGTGGCCTTGCAATACCAGTGTCCACCCATTCAGAATGTTGCTCAAGGGCGAGGTAAGCGCGACCAAGTTTACTACTGAGAATAGACTGCATCCGGCTTGTGAAATTCTGTGGTTCTAGAGCAAAAGCCTCCTCCCACATTTTCGGTGCATCCGGAGGTGCAAGCCCTCCATTAATTGGGTTCTCGAATGTGAGATTCAACTCTTGTCGGTCGGTCAAAGCATCTTGGTCCCCGTCACCACCACCATCACCAGCAACAAGCGGATTCAAAGACCAATTGTGGAAGGTTGAGTTCCATTGGGTAAACAGTAACTCAATGCCGTCAAGCAGGCCATCGCCGTCACTATCTGGGTCATTTGGGTCACAAGTTGGCCCACTGAGTGCATATTGCTCCGCGGTGACATAGGCCCCGAATGAAGGGGTGCCGGTAGCTTGGTTCCATGGTGTTAGAATCAGTATATTTCCTAGTTTGAACGGATGATACTGAGGCGAGGTCTGATTTTCATTAGTCTCACTATGGTTGGCGTCTATGGTGTTATACTCTTCCCAGTTAGTCATACCATCTCCATCAGGGTCTTCAAAGAGGTCACTCTCGTTAACAGGGTTCAGTGTCCACTCTGATTCGAAGGTGTCCCATCTAGCAAACCACACCTCCCACCCATCAGGCATGCCATCACCATCGCTATCTGAAGAAAGTGGGTCTGCCGTGCCTTGGTCGGTCAATATCATACCTGGTACGAACGATATTGTGTTGAGGCTGACATTTTTACCAAATGGGCGTGAAGCGCTCGATACCCATGTGTCGTCCCACAATGAAGTTGTGAAGCCATCTGGCATCTCTATTCCCAATTCGGTATAGTTGCCGAAAATCTGGTCATCCTTGATGTGGTACTCCAACCAGTTGTTGAACTCTTCATCAGGAGAGATGTTGCCATCATGGTTGACATCATATCCATCTCCATCTGGATTAGATAGTGCATCACTCCCATTCAACGGGTTGATTCCAACATTGGCTAGTGACCAAGTGCATAAGTAACGTGATTCCCAACCATCGGGTAGAGAATCACCATCAGAATCGGGATTGTTCGGGTCTATTTTTATCCAAGATGCTGCCGCTTCAGCAGTTTCGCCGTAGGCAGGTAAACCCTCATAAATAGCAACCTGTAGAAGCATTTCCCACTGGTATTCGCAAAGATTGGTTAGGCCATCACTGTCTGCATCTTCATCAGCATCTGTTGGATCCCTAGGATTCAAGGACCACTCATTACCACCATGGAAATCTGTCCCTATCCAACGACGGTTGGCAATCTCCCAACCATCGGGCATTCCATCGCCATCTGTATCATCATTGGTAGGATCAGTCGAACGATCAGTACCACCACTAGCCTGTGTACCAGGATATCCCACAGCGTAAATCTGTGCAGCCAGTTCTCCTTCAGCATCGTCACAGACATACTCACCTATCTCATAATGGCAAGTGAAGTTAGTTTCATCGTAAAACCACCCCCAATACTCAGAACCATCGAGTAATCCATCAGCGTCGGTATCAGAAAGTCTAGGGTCTGTACCATTCCACCCTTCAGGAGTGCTAGCGAGGTAACGGAATTCATCAAGATTGGTCCAATTGTGGTCAATCAAATCATCCACATAAGGGTTGATATTGATGCCATCAACATCCAAATCCTCGTCACGGTCGAATGGGTCTGTGGGATCAAGACCGTGCACATTCTCCCAACCATCAGGCATCCCATCCAAATCAGAATCATTGCTGAATGGATTGATTAGCATTCTATTTGAATAGCGACCGGGGTACAATCCAGCAAAAATCGTATCATTACCATTGACGTCCATAACAATCAGTTCAGTGACAAAACCAGGAATTCTCGTCTGTTGGTCATCCACACCAAGAGCACGTGCATGGTCTCCGTCGAGCACCCATGTGCCATACCGTGAGCCGATGACCACCTGATCACCTAGCGGAAGAATTGCATGAACATCGTTTGCCCCATCCAAGTCATAATCTACATTCTGCATCCTGTCACGGGTGAAAGCAACCACTGGGTCCGCTTCATCTAGAAGTGAGAATTGGTGAACTCCTCCCCCTGTACCAACCCAAAGGGTCTGGGCACTGGAAATAGTTCCATCTGGTTGACGGGGGCCATCCAAAACAATGGTCCGAATATTAGCAGAGTCGGAAATATTCTGTGGATTTGCTTGCCGGACATAATCTTCTGCATCTGTCTCATTGAATACCCACAAAACTGGGAAATCGCCAATTGCATCTTCTGTACTAGCAACGAGGAACCCGTGATTTGTCCCAATGTAGAGTTTCTGGGCCCCTCCGTTCACAGAGGTATGAACTACAGCCTGAATCGACGCATTCTCCATTTCAAGTGCTTCAACCAGTGTTTCAGCAACGCGGAAGTCTGAGATTTGACCTGAACCGTCAACTGTGAAAGTCCACGCTGTTGAATTAGCACCTACCGCTAATAAATCGAGGTTTGCGGAACCTGTAGAAAGTTGATACAAACCTGTGACCTCAGCCATCTCGATTCCTGTAATTGCACTGTTATTATTGAGGAAGCCATCGCCAGCTAGGGTCCACACTTCAATGCCTTCAGCGGTTGCAAGAATCAGTCTCTTTTCCCCTCCTTGATCTTCCCACAACAACATATCATTCATTTCGCCACCAGGTGGTAGAGCCAAATCCCAACTGCCACCACTACTTGGTTCAAAGATGCTGACACCACGCTTTGTTCCAACGTAGATGATGCCGAGGTCAGAATCTGCTTGCAGAGAACGCACATCATGATGCATTATTCTAGGTGTGGTGCCTTGGTCAAACATCATCACCTCAGAGTCTGTAGTATCGAGAAGAGTAGATTTCATCCCCGCTCTAACCCAAGTACCATTATCTATGAATGTGAAATATTCCTCCAAGTTGGAATATTCCTCGCCAATGTAAATTGTCGCCCTTGAACCATCTGGCATTACCATGCCATCTCGATTCAAATCCCAGCCATCTGAATCGCTATCAAGCAAACTATCACTCTCATTCAATGGGTCAAGGCCAAAAAAGACCTCCCAGCCATCAAGAATCAAATCACCACGAGTGCTCTTTGCCAATTCACGACTTCCAGACCAATAGTAGAAATCACTGTCATTTCGCAAAGGGTCAGTTCCAAGCCAGCCTGGTGAACCTGTGGGTCGCGTGACATTTTCTGCACAAGCATACATCAGCTCTAGACAACGTAAACCATGAATCTCGGTAGTCCAATTTTCAGGTGCAGCGTAGTTGTATTCCTCAGCATTTGTGTACCACTCGTGCACCTCAATTATTCCATCACGATCAACATCAAAACCATCTCCACAACCAAGTTTGCCATCCCAACAACGGTCAGAATCATTACGCCCATCATAAGAATTCAGTGGGTCAAAATCATCACATACCCATGCTGATGACTCATTCATTTCCCCCGTTTCCCTAGTACACATCCAAATCTCGTAACCATCAGGTAGGCCATCCCCATCAGTATCAGCCAATCTTGGGTCGAGGAACTCACGCATTCCAGACTCAGTCAATTCGGGAGGCTTTCCAGTCAAGGACCTTCGATCTGTAAAACAGTGTTCTAAATCGTATGGCCAACAATATTCCTCCAATGAATTCAATCCATCATTGTCAAAATCAGATTCATTATCAGATGCGTTTTGATAGTCTAAACCTAGGATGGTATGGACAACATCATCTAAAGTAATATTTCTCTCCTCACTAAACATCTGTTCGTGTAAATCTGGAATCGTATCTTTGTCAGTATCTGTAACTGGCGGACCTTCGCCTGTAGTATCGTCGGGATGAACCGAATCAACCTGTGAGGAAGGCCTCGTCATTGAGACGAAAGAAAGGCTACCCAACAGTAGCAAGGTAATGAAGAAGACTGTCTGTTTTCGACGCATGGAGTCACCTATAGCATATGCTGCTATGCTACAACCCCATGGGTTGCCTTATGACGCTGATGGAGCACAGTTCGTACACGTAAAGCAGCATTTAGCATGAATTACTATCTCCACCGCTCTAATTTCATGATTTCCCCCCCTTATTGAAATTTGGAAAATAGGAGATTTTCAGGGGTGTACGGCTTCAGAGTAAATGGTTAGAAATGTGACTATTTACTTTGTCGTGAGGGGGTCATTCAAAGAGTGTATGGGTTGCGGAGCATCTCGACATGACTCTATCCATCACTCACCTCGGTTCTGGCAGTAGTGGGAACGCCACATTACTAACCACAGATGAGACGAAAATTCTGATAGATTGTGGTTTTTCTGGACGCCAACTTGAGAAGAGGTTGGCAATGCTTGAAATGACCCCAAACGAACTTGATGGAATCCTCATCAGCCACCACCACATTGACCACTCTAGAGGGGCGCAGATAATCCAAAAAAGATGGGGCACTCCTGTACAAGCAAACTTTGAAACATGTGCGAAGATGGGAATGGATCCTGTAAATGAGTGTCGAATATTTGAGCCACTGAATCGTATTGAATTTGGCTCTGATTTAAGCATCCTTCCAATTTCAGTAAAACATGATGGGGCAGACAATGTCGGATTCATTGCTAGCCATGCTGGAGAGAGAGCCGCAATAGTTACAGATTTAGGTTCTTGGAACGATGAGTTGGCGCGGCATATTTCAGAATGTGTCCACATATCAATAGAAGCAAATTATGATACCAAAAAGTTGTGGAATGGACCATATCCAGAACGGTTGAAACAACGGATTGCAGGACGGGGTGGGCACCTTTCAAATCGACAAACTGCGGAGTTACTATCCGCAGTTACAGGAAAGCATACTCGTAGCATTGTCTTGTGCCATCTTTCAGAAAAAAACAATGCACCCCATATTGCAGAAAGTGAAGTACTGTTGGAAATCGATGAACTGTTTGATGGAGATATTTCAATCAGTAAAAGCGATGGCCCCGAATTCTCACATTATCTAGGTCAAGCAGAACCAGAAAAATTAGCAAGAATACAATGATTATTAGAAAAATAATGTGAAATACAAGATTAGTTGCATCTTTTCACAAACAGCAACTATCGCCTTCGGCGATGTTTATCACAGCGAACCCATAAGAACAGGTGGGAGGAGTCCCCTCTGTGCGGCGGAGCGTTAGCCAGCGAGAAGATGCGGTCAGCGAGATTCTTGGCGTCACCATGTTGCTAGCGATGGTAGTGATGGTGATAGGTGCAGTCTTCGTTCTTCTTGGCCCGTTTCTTGAGGACATTGGAGATAACCGTGAATGGTCAGCAGGTTCAGTCGCAGCTACACAATTGAATGACCGAATCCTAATTGCCGCCCAATCTCCGGAAGGGACTGGCCTTGTGCAACAAAACGCTCAATTATCTCGTTCAATGGATTCTTTGAGAGATGCTGAAATATGGACCATTCAAGCCGATCTTGGCGGAAACGACCGCACACTAGTCTCCCTTGATGGTAACCTCGTGACAGTTTCAAGCCTTAACAGAACTGCAGATATAGTGAGGATTTCTGATGATAACGGCACACAATCATTCAATCTAGACAACGGCTCGGGCAACTTCTCAGTTGACCACTTAATAGGAAATGTCATTATTGAAGTTGAAGATATTCATGGCACGATTTCGCATCGCTTTGTTGAGATTTCTATCGATGGCATCCGGCTGAACAATGTATTGAGCAAAGGCAAGTTTGAAGTCGACCTCATCAATGGCGGTAGAATAGAAAAATTACCTAGTGAATCAGTTGATGTCAAACAATTTCCACGCCTTCGCAATGACATTCTACTCGATGGATCGTCCCGCATCACTATCATTTTACTTGACATAGAAATCTCTGCATCGGCAAGCAGGCACGTGACAAATGTTCACATTGACTCCCTTGGTCAAGTCACTCTGTTCAACCAACAGGCTCGTAATCTAATTCTTGAAATTGAAATCGCTGGCGACCCTAGCATTTCCCCGCAGTATATGCACCACTGGACGGGCGACTACGAACTATACCTTGCAGGGGGTGCGCTCGATGATTACCATGACTTTGGTCCACACGGCCGATTATCTGGATTGGATGGGATTACCCTATATCCCAACAACATACCCTTTGAATTCCTTCTTTCTCTGCAATCGGTGGAGGTGTACTAATGCGGCGGAGATATGACGATGAAGCAGTTTCAGCCGCTATCGCAACTGTACTTCTGTTCGCTGGCGTGCTTGCTATCATTTCTGGAATGATGGTTACTATCACACCAGTAATCAACGAAAAACATGGTTCAATAGAGCGACAGGCTATGGCTGGACAGATGTCTGACTTGGCATCTGAAACAGTCCGCATTTCTGAAACAGGATTGCCTGGCGACTCTGCCACCCTGCCTCTTCGCCCACACAGCGGTGATTTGGGTTGGAATTTCGCACGCGGTGGCACATGGTATTCAGTCGCCTTCATGGAGGGAGGGAGCCTGCGCCTCGATGATCTACTAGACCTTGATGACAGTGTTCGCTTTAGATATCCAAGTGGCGAAGTCTCAGCAATCTGCTTCTCTGATTTAAGAGCAAGCCAAGAGGCTTTGTGGAATTACAGACTTCCTTCACTCGATGGGACTATTCTAGCAACCCCTGTAACAACCCTGCAACAACCTTTGGATGCAACGACCGCACAACTGACCACCACCGTAGGTTCAAGTGAAGTCACTTTACATCCAAGAGAGGTACTCACTACGACTGTAAGCAGTGAAAGTTGGTTGACATCTGATGGGCCACTGAAAGTTCTCTTCCTGCGCGGCGATGGTGGAGCCACTGTGGTTACGCCCGACATGGAAAACCCGAATGATGGGTTGGGACGTTCTTGGACCATACCTCTACCAACAGGAAATGTCAGCCTTCACCTCGTCAGTGAGGATTTGACCCGCGTCACTTGGGACTCTACTGCCTCTTCGGGAGATGAATCCAGTACTGGAGGAATAGCAACATGGAGTACCAATTTAGTTGCAGGAGTAGGCGATGTGATGCAGATTCATTCGAGTTCTCCTGCTCGATTGATGATGGTTTGGGGCGAAGATACCGGTTCTACCGTTTGGCCCGATGATGATGGTAGAGGAGTTGGGATTTCTTACACATTACCAGCGGCTGAAGGTAGTATTCTTGTCGAAAACTCAGCAACCACATCTGTTGCAATTGAAATTGATGGCCTCTTCAATTCTGTACCCGCCCAAGGTTCAACTAGGATTTCTTGGCAGGGGGCTAATCATATTACGGCAACAGGGCCAGTACAAATCCATTGGCTTCCAGAAGATGCAAGTGGAACCTATCGTACTGGCTCTATTGAGATGATTTCTGCTACCGACACTGGAATGTCTAGTGGCTTGCAGCACTCTTTCTCAACCCCTACATCGGCTGGCGAGGAATTACTCATCATACAGCCAGCAAGCCCTGAAACATCTTTGACATTGCTAGGTGATCTTGGCACCAACGAAACGCCGCACATAGTCTTCAATGACTCAACAACGAGCCATGTGACAACCCTATCAGCAAGTGCATCAAATCTAGTTAGAACTGCAATCAATTCCAGCGATTACCTCAATGATGCCCCTTTTAGAATCATCTCAGCAACTGGAAGTGATGGAATGATGGAAGTCAATCACGATGGAAAGGAAAGATGCCTTCCCGTTGGTTACCGCGCATCAGGGTGGATTGAACTCACACTTCCATGGACTGATTTGTCACATCAAGCCAGTAGCCAAGTAAAGGATGCTTGGAATGATGGCACCCATCCACTCGGATTTGAAGTCAGAGCATTTGGTCCTCACGAGGGTAGCCCACATCACACACTTGCATCTGCTTGGGGTGCTCACCTACCTCGGTTGAACTATGCGTTCAAGAGTTCCGTTTCAGGTATGGAGATCGGGTATAGAGGTGGTTTTGTTGGTACCAACCATCCAGAATTTCAACCCGATGTACTCACTTCACCACCGGCACGAGAAGGGCCTGGGCCAAGACTTGCAGTCACCATACCTTTGACAATGCCAGACCAAAGTTCCTCTCTTGGCAACAGCGAAGTTGACATGACTGTTACCTTGAATCAGAGAGAACAACTCGTCTCTGTCACCGGTTACGAAATTCGACGTGGCTGGGATGGCCCTTATGGTGCAGCAATCGCTTCAGAATCGTCTCAAGAATTATCATTCTCAAGTGATTGGTTGACATTCCCTGGCCAAATCGACATGTTGGATGACTATGTTGGCTGGGTACAATTGACCCATACAAGTCCAGAAGCCATTTACCATGCAGCAGGTGAGCCTATTCTTTTCAATCTGCAGTTGAGTCAACTGACCATCTCATCGGAGGTGGTAGGTTGAGAAGAGAAAGCACCCTAACCAATGACACATGGGCCGCAGCGACCGAGATTGGTTATGTCTTGACCTTCCTTCTTGGGCTCTCATTCATGTCCTTCTTCAGCGTCTGGACTTGGGAGATGCAGGATGCACGGGGCGATGTTTGGATGGAGCAAGCAATTGAGGAGAATCTCGACTCTGTTGCCGCCGCAATTGAAAGAGCAGAAGTAGTTAGTAGACTTGATAGAAATGCAACTTATGCAGAGCCCGTCGACCTGCTCCTATCAAACGCCGTTAATCTACAATTCAGAATGGTCTTGACCGATGAAAATTTATTGATGCAGGACCATAGTGCAAATCTGAAAGCGACAAGAGACATCTCTTCCACTGGAAATTCACACCACAGCGGAGAGGTTGAATTAGCTGGTATCGAACAAATATGGGTTGTTCTTCAGGGTAATACAATCAGCATTACAACAAACCAACCAGGGTTTTAGCCCATTAGAGCGCGATGAACCTTGGTCTGGATATCCCTCATCCGATCATTAGCACCGAGTTCTCGGAAAACAGTCAGTGAACGTTGTAGATATTCCATTCTACGACTCTTATCTGGGGCGGCCTCACCTAGCCGAGCAAGCAACTCACCAATCAACATTCTATAATCATTAGATTCTGCCAGTGCAAGTGCTTGACGGTAACATTCCATAGCCTCATCTCTGCGTCCCGTATCAACTAAAACCTCTCCAAGCAAGAGAGTAATCTCCACCTCTGCATGGCTATCTGATTGCTCAGACAATCCATCTAGTGCCTCAGTGTAATGGTGCAAAGCAAGTTCAGGGTCACCTGTCTTGGAGTAGTATCTCCCCAACACTGCCCTAGCCCTAGCATGAAGCACAGCATCTTCACCATTGGTAGTTTCATCGTGCGCTTTGAATGCGTGCTCTTTGGCACGAACTAATTCACTCATCTCTAGGAAAGCAGAGGCCAATTTAATACGAGATTCCACGAGTTCTGGATCTTTCTCAGAATCAAGCAATTCTTCGACATTGGCATATACTTCCAACGCTCGCTTATCATCTCGCTGTCGACGATAAATATACCCCATATTGTTGTAAGTTCGAGCCGCGCCACGTGGATCTTTCAACTTAATGAATGACTCCAAAGCCTCCTTATGCAAGGTCAAAGCCTCATCGGCATTACCCAACGTAACCGAGATATCAGCAAGACTCGACTTGATACGAGCACGTATCAATTCTTCCTTCTTTGTAGAGCCCAGCATATCAATCGCTTCTTTGAAGTGATCTTCGGCTTCCTTCCAACGCCCCTGCATAGAGAGAATATTGGATTTCAATTCTAGGACCACTGGCCACGCTTTCTTGCCAACAGATTCTTTTTCCACTGAATTGAGAATTGGGAATAATTCCATGTGTCCAGCCTGAACGAGTTCTGCACCCGCAACTGAGAGTTCCTCACCAAGTTCCTCTGTGTCACCCGAATGAGATAGGTGGAAGAGGAATTCAATCTGTTCTTCTGGCCTGCTTCTGCGAGTTCGATACCAATCTACTGCCTTGGCATGTAGTTCGTTATTCGTGCCCTCATCAAGTGCACGTGTAAGGAATTCTCGAATCAAGTCGTGAACGTCATACATCTCAGAATCTGCTTGACGGGCCAAACCCTTCTCAACGAGGTCATCCAATAGATCAGTCTCCAAATCTTGGCCGCTCAAAGCCTCGAGCGGCATCGGTTCGCGGAAAACCGCCAAGGCGCCGAGTAGACGCTTTTCAGCACCAGACAATTTACTGAAAATTTCCTTGTCGACATACATCTCTAGTGTCTCGTAAAACGTGGTTCCAATTGAACCTCGGTCAATTAGATTGAGGACAAGTGGGTGCCCTCTAGAAAGTCCGTATATGTGATGGTAAGTGACTTCATCTACCGGTTCAAGTGAAGGAAGAAGATGCCTGCATGCTTCTCTGTCCAACCCATCAAGGGGCACTACGAGTGTTGTGATTTTCCCTTCTGCGTCCCTTAGAGGCACAACCTCCTTGAAAGAGCGTGAGAAGAGAATCAATCCCGTCTCATCCATTTCATCGATTTTGTGATTTAATCCTCTGATGACAGCATATAGTACATCATCAGCAACTTTGTGCAAATCATCTATCACAATTAGTGCTGGAACTTCAGCAAGTGCGTCTACAATCAAATCAACAGCCATTTGAGCTACTGGTACGGGAGTTACTGTGAGATAGGTAGAAAGAGCATCATCGCCAATTGATGCAAGCCATTCACCACACGCCTCAAGGAAAGCTCGTGACCCCTCCCAATCCTGAACTCGGTGATAGAGCAAATTTCTCTGATGGGTGTATGTCTCAATCAATTTTCCAGCCAAAGCAGTTTTTCCAATTCCTGCAATTCCTGGAACAAGAATTGTTGTTGAACGTGCATTAAGAAGGTCTACCATCATCTTGAGTTCATTGTCACGACCATAGAAACTGCGCAGGCGAGGCAAATCTCCCAAAGATATCACTAACTGTTTCTCAACATGTTTAGACAAGTCACGCTCGATTAGTTCGGGATTCAATGAGCGTAAATCTACTAAGCCGCTATCATCCATGTATCGAATGATATCGACTGCACGTATCGTGAACGGAGTGCTTTCGATGGCTTTGGATAGAGTTGTGTGAATAGTCGTCCCCTCTTGGCCAATCAAACGAACAGGATGGCTTGAAAGACGCTCCCATGTTTCATCTGAAACAATCATTCCTGAATCAGTAAGAAAGTACGCTTTCCTCTTCCTTGTGACGCCTGTGACATGGGTTTGGCGTTCAATGAGTAGGCCTTGATCCTTCAATCCAGCAATCGCCCTAGGAACATTGCTCCTTGCAATGGCAACCGCGTTAGCAATCCCCATTTGAGAAAGTGCAAAAGGTACTTCGACCTTGTCAGAATAGTCGCCGTAATCTCGCAAATGTAGAAGAATTCTCTCCTGAACTCCCGGTTTCGCTATTGCCAAACTTTTGCCCCCTCATCTATAATAATTATCTGCTAACATTCAATAGTTACGATTGAATGTTTGAATTACATCACTGATCGGGCACCCACTGATTGGTCTCAGGATCCCACTTCCAGCCAGGGTAACTGGGCTGAGGTGCAGCAACTTCCTGTTGCTGAACTTGTTGCTGGTTCGCTTGACCCCAAGCATAGGGGTCCACATCTTCCTGAGGTTGTTCATCAACAAGTGATTCGTCTAGTTCTTCTTCAAATTCTACAAAGAAGAACATGAACACTGCACCGAGTACTGCAAGTGATATCACTGAAAGAATGACCCAAACAATCCAACCAAGGCCACTACTACCGCCAGCAACACCGACTTGAACGGATAATGATTTATCAGTGGGTTCATTTCCATACTCGAACTCCACCGTATTCAATCCATCTTCAAACTTTCTAAAGGGAATTTGCATTGACCATAAACCGTCGTCTCCAACAATTGTATTATTCAAGCGGAGTCCTGTGTTAGATGAACGTGCAACAACCTCAACGCTGGGCCTACCTTGTCCAGAAAAGATTACTATTTGTTCATCTCCCAGTTCGGATATTCCGTCAATGCGATCGACGGTGAATGAAACTGCCCTGACGGTGAAATCCATATTCATGCTGTATGCTGTACTTGAGGCGTCTCTAGCCGTGAACTTCATCCCCTCACAAGACCATAAATCCATGTCTGAGGTGTGGAAAGACATTCCCACAGGGTCGTATGTTGCCTTACCACTGATATCTACTGAAATCAGGTCATAGCACCGTTGGTCGTGTTGCAGATCGGTGTTACCGATGATATCTGGGTCATCCCATACCTCAAAGGCCAGTTCATCGCCATCAATATCTGAGAAGTGTGGTGCCAATTGAACAGAACCGCCACCACCACACCTATCGAGGGATTGACTTCCCTCTTCGCAGAAGATGATGACTTCGCCAACCCAACCTGTATTATTGAAGACAGGTGCGCGATTATCTGCATCAGGTGGATTGTGAATCACCACCTCCACTTCAATCCAATTGCTGTATGAGTGGCCATCGAAAGAACGGGCACTGATTAAGTAGTGGAAGTCATGAATGAGGTTACTAGTGTCCCAAGAGGTGCTCCACAGGCCGTTCGAGGCAATTGTTGTGACAAAGGGAGGAGCATTTGGCAATTCTCTGAGCCCATCTTGTGGGTCACGTATCATTATCTCAACTCTGCTGACTCCTCCATCTGTGTCACTAGCAATTCCTGAAATCAATGTATCAGTTGATGCTGTGATTACCTCATTGTCGTACGGTGCTAACAGGGCAATTACCGGGGCAGCGTTGCTGTTGTCAATGTCCAACACTAAAACAACTGCATCACAAATGTCGATATCCTCTAAACAGTAGCCTGAATCTGATGCCCAAATAGTGAAAGTCCACATTTCACGCACTTTCGGCATGATTGAGAAATCCCATTCCCAAGACCACTCCGAGAGACTTCCTATTGTATTACCAGCAGAATCAACTGGCCGGGAAACTGATGTCGTCGTTGTAGCCCATGTTGGGCTTGACATACGGAAGTGTATCTCCTGAATATCACTACCAAGTGCACCATTGTAATCATCATGAGCGCTCCCTGTGAAAATCACACTACCTGAGGAGTGCAATGAGTTATTGACTGGTGATGCGACATTGATGGTAGCGGGATCAGTATTCAGTTGGATTGTACGAGTCACGATAGAACTGTATTCCACACCGTCAAAAGCTCGGAAGTCGAAGGTATAGTCACCTTCAGGTTGGTCCGCCATATCGTATGAAAAGTACCAATTCTTGAATGGGCGATTGTTGTAAGTCACTTCTCCGTTAGATCCACTGTTGTCAACAGCATATCTGACATCCTGCCAAGAACTGGAATCTGGAGTCTTGACTTCAACTCGCTCAACAATTCCCTGCTGCTCCCAACGAGCCTGTTCATCATCTACGAAAATACCTGTTCCAATATTTCCATCCCAAGCGTATCCTGTGAAGTTGGCGATCCGCTTGAATGAGTGCCCATCTTCTTGAGATAACGCGACTGAAGGTGCAATATTACTCATCGAGAGAGTATCTTCGTAATTAGCACCAGTCAAATTGAAATATGATCTGTGATATCCCTTGCCAAATTTGTAAGCAGTGACGTAATACTTCGACATTTCACGAGTATTTGGATCACCATCATTGCAGTCAGAATCATCGTTATCGTAGAAGAGATCACCATCGTTATCCATCCCATCAGAACAGGAATCCTCACCATCATCGTCAGCGAATCCGTCCGGATTATTTCCATTCCCTCTTATGTCAAGATGGAAATCCGATGGGAGCGCAACCCAAGGGGCGAAGCCTTGTGAATCAGTCCTCATGTCGTAGATGTCATTTCCATGCGCATCCTCCAACATAATGGTCGCATCTGGAACTCTTACTCCACCAACAGTGGCCCTAATTCGAACTAGAGATGCTTCACGGACCTGCACCGACCAAACGCTTGGAGAGGCGCCTATCTCAATCTTTGATAGAGAGAGTCCCGACATATTTGCATAGGTCAGAACTGTTGAATTATTTACTGCCTGAAGAGAGAGAGGGAAGTCCAAAGGTGGCATTGAAGTTGTAGGTGGGAGAAGAACTTGATTATCCCAGTTATTATAATGATACGCCTCGCCTTTATCCCATACCAACTGGATAGGCATGCTCGCACTTGTTCCAGACAGGGGTGGAATGGTCTCAGACTGGATGGTCACTGAACTCTTGGTGATGTTGTAAACGATATCTGAAACGCCGAGCCATTGGTTACCTGAGAAAAATGCTAGTGAAGCAAACTCATGGGCATGGTCTACCACTTTAGCACCTTGTCCACCCACTGTGAATTGGTTATCTTGTACGTCAATTAGAGACCCAATCGCCCTTACAGCATCACCCGCCACCCCTGTTACAGTATTACGTCTGATTGTGGCACTGGCGCGGAATATATGGAAGGCGGGGCAATCGAAAGATTCGTCCCATACGACATCTGATTCACAAGAACCTGTGACATTGCTGATGATGTTGTCAACTATCGTTGCGCGGGCAGGGTGAGGTGCGCCAACCGACCAACCACTATCGGTGAAGTGATATTCACCAATAATGAATGGTTCACGATTGATATCTTGGAAAGTATTGTTGTCAACCATGATATCGAAAGAGCCAACTCCCCAAATACCGTTGTAACCTCCAATAGGTCCAATGACGTTGTCTGTTATGCGAACCTCTGTTGGACCAGTATATGGGTCAGACACTACCTGAACTCCTGAACCCTCTCCGGCCCCTTCCATCACATTGCCTTCTACAAGTGCGTATGCTGCATCATAAACTGTCAATGGCGAGTTGTCTCCAGTAGTGATTGAGTTGTACTTAATATCAAGACGGTAGTCATTTGTCAAAATTGATCGACGTCCATTGACATCTATCCCAGTACAGTCTGTATTAATTGTATTATTAGTAATAGAACCTGCTGAATCAGTGTATCGGTAGCCATAATCGCCACTGGAAACTACTCCATGGTCAATGTTAGTAAATGATTTCTGAGCCCATAATACGTGGCGACCATGGTCTTGAGATGAACAGCCCTTCTCAGTTCCTGAAAAGACGGGGCTGAGGAAAAGTACAGGGTTGTTTGGACTACCTGCACCATAAGTTTGGACTGCGTTTCCTCCAAGACTTTCCATAACTCCTTCAGAACCAACCTGGTAGGACCCTCCATTGAATGTAGGGGAGGCCAAATCTAGCACCAAGACGCTGGATGTGTTGATGTCAGTGAAAACTGGTTGAGTTAATGTCAGACTAGCACCATCGAGAATCAAAGCGCCCCAGCGAATTTCTGAAAGGTCAGCAACATATCTTGGCATCCCGTATGCATTCTCAATCGTCACATGATTGAGTTTGGTCTGGGCCACATCAACTGTATCGCGTACTAGAATGCCCTCAAAACAGGACGGGTCTGGATTCCATAATGGCAAACCGCTAGCTGGATTAGGCATATGGTAGCAGCGGCCATTTGCAGATGTGTTGGCAGGAGTCCCCCATCTGAAAATAATTCGACTAGAATTGCTAGCCGTGCTACTTGCCCCACAAGATGAGTCCCCAGCGCATAAATTACCCTTCACATGAAGGTAAGTTCCATTCAAGAATGTCACAGTGGTGCCTGGCTGAACAATCAGTTTAGCACCCGGTGCGATCTCCACATCACCGGTCAAGGTATGGCTACCCTGCCAGGTTTCAGTTCCCGTGATAACCCCCGCGGTTGTTTCATTGCTGGCGGCTGCCGATGGGGTCAAATTAACAAGTGCAGTCAGAGTGCTCATCACGAATAGCGCGACAAGGAAAAGACTGGTTGTTCGATTGTTCATTTGCATTGGTTCAAACTCCTAGTTAAACAGCCCACTTCGCACCTCAGTTATAAGAAAACGCCTTGCTTCAATTGGAAAAATATCAAAAGGCGTTATTTAGTATCAATATTTTTTAACGCTATTTTATAACATTGTATCAAATACTATTGAAAATATCAATATAATCATGGCAATTATAGTGTAACTCATTCAGAAAGTCGCTCTCCAACCATGTCTGACCAAGCCTCTGCATCCAATGAACCGTATCCGTACCGTAGATGGTGTTCACCTGAAGTCTGAAACGCACTAGATTTACAAGAATCTGCTAGAGCCGCTTTGACTAGATTGATTGGGCCACGGTCACCTTGGTGAGTGGACTGCAATTTGGGATTGCCATCATACCTCTCCAGAATCAATGCAAGCGAGGTAGTCACGAATACAGTGGCATCGCTCGTACCATCACTACGGGACCAAGTAGCACCGGATGCCTCGGAAACAAAAGTAGAGTGAATCTCCACGCCCGGTGCCACCACCTCTGGTTTTTGGTTTGGCCATTGTCGAACCTCTCCTGAAGAATTAGTTAATGAACCAGCACTCGAAAATTCCCACAAGGTACTGTTTTTGTGTATTGCTCCTACCGAAATTACTCCTTCGACATTTGCAGGTATTGTCACATCTGGGTAATCTTGCTCTGCTCCACCGTGGTTACCGGCTGCGGCCACAACAAATACACCATTATCGAGAGCAGCCCTAACTGCAACCTCAGTTTCGCCACCAAAAGACGATATCAATTCGGGTTTTCCTCCAAGACTTAGACTGATAATGTCGGCCCCCATCTCGGTCCAACACCAATCGATTGCATCGGCCACAGCCGCTTCTGAGCCTGAACTACCGTCAGAACCTAGCGCAGCAGCTACAATCAGCAGGACATCTGGAGCCCCCCCTACAAAGGATCCGTTTGCAACAATGATGCCTGACATCATAGTTCCATGTGAATGGATGTAATCATTATCCTGTGGATTGCCCTCTGTGTTGTGAATGAAATCTTTGAATCCGACCAGATTGGTATTCAGCAGATCAGGATGCGAGGTGTCGATTCCTGTATCAACGATGCATACTCTGACGCCATCACCACTGTAGCCATCATCATTCAGAGTTCTGATTCCTGTATTTTCATAGGCCCATTCTGATTCAGGAATGAAATCCTCAAGGTAGCCAACCAATGTACTGTAAGATATCACGAGAACAACTATGATTCCCACCACAACCCACAAACCCCAAGGGTATAGTGAAATTCTCCTTTCAGGTTTGACGGCTTCTGCATCCTTCCATGCCTGTGGATCCATATCGGAAGGCATGCCATATGCTTCTGCTGGGTAACCAGGTGCCCCTGGATCAATCGTGCTAAGCATGCGAGGGTCCTCTGGTTCGGGCAAAAGTTCGACCCCTTGAAGACCCGGAATCATCAGACCACCTAGTTGCCGGTATGGCATCCGCTAAATCACTGTTCGCGACAAGTATGGTTTCGAAGCGTAATGCAACTAAACCTATACTATGAATCATCAGAACGGCATTTGACCGGATACAGAATCCCTAATCTTACGGAATCCAATGAATCCCAAGATGAAGGCTGCTATGATTATTAGTGGCACCCACACATTAACTGAATCTGGTGCAGGAGTTGAAACCTGCAACTTTTTCGTAATGCTTACATCCGAACCACTATCCAAATCTAGCCCAAATTCACTCTGAAGGGTGAATACGAAATTCTGCTTTCCTATGCCAACCCCATCCAAATCAATGAACAGAATATATTCTGCAGAATGGCCAGCAGCGATATCTTGATTTTCTGAAAGGATGTAAACATCATCATAGCCCTCTACTGAAATATTAACGCGAATATTGCTGGCATCGACCAAGCCGGTGTTTTCCAATCTAACAATCATCTTGTTGCTTTCACCTGTGACGGCACCCATACCATCAAAGGTCCCAGTATCATCTTCAATAAATTCAAGCAGCGGCTTTGAACTCTTGACAGTTACCTCAATAGGTTCATAGGAAGAATTGTCTGAACTGTTGATATTCAGCACTAGTATGAATTCTTCTGAATCGGCACCTCCAGGTGCTGTAACAGTGAAGGAGTAAGGTCTCTCCTCTCCGCTTGCCCATGGTGATTCACTTGGCCCAGTAGCACTCCACCCCTCAGGTAGCCATGTCTTGTCGATTGAGAAAGAGAGTATGTCTTGACCATTTCCAGTATTGAGAATTGTGAATTCAACCTTCTCCTCTTCACCGGGGAATACGCCTACAGTTGTTTCGGGTGCTGAAATCACCTCGATAGAAAAGATCTGAACAATGCGTACTGTTAGGGCATACTCACTGAAAGAGCCTGTTGAATGGGTCGTTCTCAGTTTTATGAGGTGCCCATTTTGCAGCGATTGTGCCCCTTCTACACTATCTACCGTTACGCGCATGGTGACAGAAGTTGAATTGTCCCCCTCTATACCAAGTATTGCTGGGATTTCATCGTCCCAAATTTCTGTTCCATTCTCATCGGTCCCATTGTAGAAATCTATTGTCCAAACTTGAACATCCACTGCATCAAACAGTACGCCAACGGTATACTCATCGTATGCTTCATTACCAACATAATTCAAGTCAATTGTGAATTTAATGACCTCGTATGCAGTATCGTTATGATACTGTACAATCACATCTTCGTTTGAAGAATCGCTCTGATTAGCCCCCTCTAATGATGTAATGACGAAATCAATGCCATGCTCAAGTTTTCGGTTAAAAGTAAGTGTGCCTAGAGGCGATTCCTGTTGAGAAGCAATAGAACTGGTCAGACCAGCATTGTAATCCATCACCATGCCACGCTCTGTAGCCTCAAAATTACCTTCGAAATAAATGTCGCCAGCAGGTAAAAGTAAATTGACTTCGCCGTTCGAGTCAACTGTCACATTCCAGCTGATAATTGATTGAGCGGAGACCTTGATTTCGGGGGTGCCAATTATCTCTGATCCGGGTACTGATGTTTCGGATAAATCGTGTTGGACACCCTCAAAGTCGACCCATTCAGTTGAAATTGTTAAGGTGCCACCTTGGACCATTGTCATGTTGACATTGGCGCCATCATGGACACTTGCATCTACTAATTCAATTCCTACAATTCCTTCAGCAACAACGGATGCATATAGAATCCATCCACCCGGCTCGACATCAGCAGTCCACTCACCATCCCAAGTGTCATCTAATGCCATTATCTTGGTTGGTGTACGTGCATCACGTTCAATCCCAGAACTTGGAATCAATGTTAGAACAACCTCTTCTGAGAAATCATCCCAAATTTCCATCTGAACATAATCTACAATGCCTCCAATGGAAACGTTGCCCGCAATTAGCTCAATATCTGTTGAGTTGGAAGTAGATGAGACCTCAGCAATAATAGAAACTGAACTGAATCCAAGTTGGGATGCCTCCACGGTGTAGTTGTTCTGGGAGAGCACGAATAGAGACCATGTTCCTAATTCCGAACTGGTCAAATTGACTGGTTCTGCTAAACCACCACCAGAAACGGTGACATTGGCACCCTCTACTCCTTCATTGAAATCGTAAGAGTCGTCATTATCTAAATCCCAAAATAGATTTCCTCCCAATGTTACAAAGTGTTGCACTGTGAAATTAGCTGAAATATTCTCAGCGCTACTAACGAAAGGCAATTGCTGATCCTCTAACACCCATCTATCCATTGATTCGGTGAAATTTAAGGAAATTATCCAATCATCGGGATAGACGAAAGCAGCCAAGTCACCGTTGCTGTTAGTCAATGGCAGAATAATTTCTCCAAGTCCGTTAGCACTCGTAGCAATTGGAGATAGACCCACCAAAGGTTCACCAGTATCACCCGACATAAGACGGACGCCAATTTCTGCAGATTGCAATGTTCTCCAAACTAAATTTGTACGAGTTGAGTTAGCATCAACTGTTAATCTAGCACGATATTCCTCATAATAACTGTCGCCGTAGAGTGCGCGTTCGATGGTCAGCAACCACTCCCCTTCAGGAACATAACCAATGATAGTACCGTTTTCATCTGCAAGCATACTGAATGACATATTTGAATCTACGTCCTTAAAGGTAACAGTACCATTTGCAATGGCAGCACCTGTTTGATTTGTCACATTTGACTCGACCCTCCAAAGAGGCATCAAAGCCACCTCTAGATACTCAGTAGTAGTATTGTCCAAACCAATCTCTAGAACAATTTCGTTAATGATATTGGTATCAAGGTCAGAACCATTCACAATATCTTGAGAGGTGATTTCAAAATTGTAGACACCCGGTTCAAGAGATACTATGATGTGACCATTAGTCATTTGATCTGCTGTAACATTCAATTGCTCCCCTACGCCACCTGCAGAAATTGGAACTAATCCAAAATCAACTTCAACCAATGACCCATTACTGATATTTCCATCTGACAAATGATCCAAGAAGGTGGTGATGTCTACAGTGATGTTGTCAGGATAAGCTATCAAATCAAAGCGTTGCATGAGTTCTAAATTATCAAATGACACCTCTAATTGAACCTGCGTCACATTGAGACGTTCATCACTAACACCAATTGTCCAATTGCCAAATTGTAATTTAGGTGTGAATCGACCTGTCTCAACCTCTACATCGAAAAACCAATCTACGTCTCTGTCGTTATCGTATGCGTGAACTTGCGCTGGTACGAAACCGGGGAGGTATGGTGAATATGATGTGTGATTATCTAAAAGATATAAACTCCCATCCAGTAATAATCCCTCCTCAATTAATAGAATCACAGGGGACGCTTCTTCAGTGACAACAAAGTTGGTACCATTTGACATTTGACTGGCAATAGATATTGTAGTCATATTGACTGCAACTCCTTCAGGTAGATATATTGAGAAATTTCCTGCCATGTCACCAAATCCTGTATTTACAGAGGTGGTAATGCCACCCCACTGGAAATTAACCTCGATATTAGGTACGCCTTCTTGAGGGGATTCCGACTTGCCTGTACTAACCAATATTTGGCCAGTGACATTTATACTGGAACGTAGAATCCAATCAAGGCCACTCAAATCTTCTGTAATCTCAAACTCTTCCCATAACATCATACCGCTATCAGCAGAAGCATTTACAACCCATTCACCTTCAGGAAGTTCTATCTTGTAAGTGCTAGAGTTATTGTCAAAGCGTGCATAAAGGTATTCATCATTTGATAACACTTCACTATGGAAATATACATCAATATCGGTTACTGGCTCTACAGTGCCATTGCCCAAGTCCTGCTTGAGTGTGAACTCTAAGTCAAAGTGCATTGGCACAAAAGTAGAAGAGGTAATCAAAGTGAAATTTGTTGGATCAATATCCGCAGTGATTTGAGCGTGGCCATCACATAAGTTTGGAGAACTGGGCGTTGTCCATGGCACACACTCATAGAATCCGTCTCCGTCAGCGTCCATCTTCACTTGATAGGAACCAGCAGGAAGAGGTCCGTATCCAATTGAACCATTCACATCTGTATAGAGGAAACATGGCGCAATAATGACTTCCGAACAAGGTGCAGACGCCTCCTCTTCAATACTTGATTCAGTCAATTCCAGTGATGTATTAGCAATAGGTTCGCCATTCATCCATAACATCTCACCTTCAATCCATGAAGCCGGCAATTTCAATTCGATATCACTAGTAGGTGTTGTTTCAACCTCAAGAGGCGTACTCAATCTAGTGATGTTTCCATTCGGTAGAACCACAAAGACACGATATTTACCAGGAATGGCATCCACGAGGTGGAAACTACCTGGCTGTACCATATCACCACTGAAAATACCTGCACCACTGAAAGTTCCAGAGCCGTTGATTGTACCATATGTTTCAAGTGATTCATCGGACGCATCAACCACGAATAATCCATTGCCAACCAATGTCTCACGGTATAGAGTCGCAGTAAAATCAACTGTACCATTTGCAGTTATCTTGCCAATACCATCGAACACTCCGTTGAACAAATATGCCGGTGGATTTGAACTAGCAATAGAACACATCTCAGCATTATCTGGGAGTGAATTATTTACGCAAGCAGATACTGTTTCATTGCTGGTGATGGTACCAACAAATCTACCTCCACCACCAAACATACCTTCGCCAGTGAACGAGTGGTTATTTGTAATTTGACGAGTATAATTACCAGTGAAATCCGACACCAATACATCGTTGCCATCAGTCATCATCAATCCTGCTCCAGTGAATGTTACTTCACCCTCACCACGGAATACACGGGGGTATTCCTCATTACTGACAACTGTGCCGTTCGTGGTCCAAATATGAGGGAGAGCCTCCTCTGTCCAAATTTCTGTAAATATCAACTCGTGCGAACTCAGTGGGTCACCGTTGAAGGATGAATGGCCTTCCCAAGTGACAATTCCTGATGCACTAGATGCTTCGACTACAAGAGATTTGGAAATGATTGCTCCGCCATTTGTATCTGCTTGTGAACCAGTGACATTGAATTCTATTTCACCAAGCAGTTTGCCACCACTGACGTTAGAGAGAATTGCAGAAACAGGGTTGATATTCCTCTCTCCTCCATCAAGACTCTGACCAAGAACATCAGCAAACCATTCTTGCCATTTCTGGAAATCCTGCTTAGCTGAAACAATTTCGTCCCGGTCCTTGTCGCTCGCAAGCGTGGGATCTTCATCGAATCCTGAGAATGCTGATATTCTAATATGACCTGCTGGGACGCGGAAACTAAAGTGGCCGTCCTGGTCTGCATCAACAGTACCGATAGGGATCCAGTATTCACGTGGGTCTTCATCAAAGATATCTTCGCCACTGAAGGCGTCTCTTTCAATCAAGATGCGAGCTTTTGGGATATGCCCAAAGTCACCAAGTTGGACATCACCACTCAAAGTAGCTCCACTGTAGTACTTGAGAATCTTGACACCAGTATTTGCATCATACCAAGCAGTTTCTTCGGTTGCATCAGGGTTGTACCAATTGGCAATCACGAAGTTTGGCATCATAGCCCCAGGAAGTGGATATGAATACTGTAAAGTGCTGTTAGTTGTACCCCGCAAATCGAAGTGCTGGCCCGGTTGTGCTGCACTGCCAGGCAAACCAAGATGCGTACTACCATATCCGGCATATGCTCTTGCTACCATCGTGTCAAAGAACTCAGGTTCTTGATCAACTCTTACATCAACTGCTTGAATTATATCAGCGGAATTTTGATTCTGATTTGCTAGAACATCTGCCTTATACTGCTCTTCATACTCTTTTTGAGTCATGTCAACGCGGAAACCTGACTCCCCTCTCTGAGTAACATACCAAGTAGTCATGTATGTTTCAGGGTCAAGTCCTGACAATGTGGTTGGCGCGTAGAAAATACCAGTTGGATTACCACCACTCTGTGAGTAAGATCCACCCACAGGGTAGAGACGATTGTCAACTGCAAAATAGCGGATGTCATGATTGCGGTTAATCATTTCACCAGGACTACCTTCTGAATTTGCAACGGTATATGTCACATCAGTGGTCAATTGGTGGTATAGTTCGACCAGCTCTTCCATGTCTAAAGTTGCGCTCAAGAATGCACGCCCTAGGGCTAGTCGGGCGTTTTGCCTATGAATAGAAGTTGAAACATCATCAAAGTCATTGACGAGGTCACTGGTGTACCAGTAATTTCCAATTATCTGGTGAGTGAACTCATCGACAACATCATCGTTTCTATCCTTGGACTGATTGAACTGATTCAATGCATCTGATTCAGTAGTGAAATCAGGACCTACCTGCTCCTCACTTTCATAGACGCGGTAAATCTTGCTTAGTGTTGGCATACCGTAACGATCTAACTCAAAACCTTCTGCTAGTGTAACATCACCCGCGGTACTGGTTACTCTGAACGAACGTGCCCCTAATTTCTCCACTGCGTTATCACCACCCAAGGTGTTTAGGAGGTAAAACTCTTCAATTTGGATATCAGAGTAATGTTTCTGTAGTGAGCGTTCAAAGTCTCGTGTGAATTCTCCATCATTGTACCGTAGGTCACCTTCTGCAAGAGTCATGGTAAAGAGTGAAAGTAAGTCTTGGTCGCTCTGAGCCAATAACATATTTCCAGCAGCAGGAATTCCCGACTGGAAGTTATCTGCGACTGTTGGGTGTTTACCCTGTGCCAAAGCCTGGAATCCATAATCCCACCATGAAACGAATGCGGGCTTTTGAGCAAATGGCACATCGGCATCCTGTTCCTCAAGCCACTGATATCCGTCATTCCAGTACTGTCCATTGAAACCGGGCCCAAATGCACCCATGTACCAACAACTAGATTCCTTTGACATTCCACGACAATTGTTCGATGGATTGTAAGGTGTTGAGTCGAAAATTGATAAACCGAAGAGTGGGTCCTCTGCGCGGAAAATACTTGGTGTAATATTGTATATACTTGAATCGATGTCCTTTGCTTTTGAGTTACCTGAAGGGATACCTGAGTCAAGACCGTAAGTAGCATGTTGAGCCGCAACCAACAAGAATATAATTAGAACTGCAATGACACCTGGGAACTTTCGTGCAGTCTTGGTTGTAGATCTGAAACGTGCTCTTGGTGTCCCTATTCCAAGTCGGCGCCACGCCTTTGCGAATTCGGTTCCACCTGCCCATTGCCAAATCATGACAAGCGCCCAAGCGCCCATCACCGCCACTGGAGGTGTTGCATTGAAAACGAACCTTCCTGCTCGCCATGCCATGAGAACGGCTACAAGAATCCAAATTGCAAGTACAAGGCGGCTACCATCTTGGCGACGGAGGCCTTGCCAAAATGCAATGACACCAGCACCTAGTGCAGCCAATGCAACTATTGGCCCGAAAGAGGCGAATAACATCGCTCGGCTAGGGGCCTGAGCTTCAGCAATGGTGCCGAAGACTTTGTTCTTTGAGAAGTAATATCCACCAGTGGTCAGAACATCCCAGCCACTGTATATGCTGAGATACTGCAAAGCGTAGAGCGCTCCAAGAATAACACCCGCAAGGGCACCGCCACTGACGAGAACCATCAGCCATGGCTTATCACGGAATGAAACTGCTACCCAGCCAGATGCAAAGGTGAAGCCAACAATGTAGAACATCGGCTGGAAACCGCTGGCGTCCCAAATCAATCCTAACTGCATATGAGCATAGAAGGGCAGAGGGATCAAGAATGTCACAATCATCATCGTCAAAGCGGTAACATAAATTGCCATGCTATCGCGACGGCGGAATAAGTTCAGAACAATATGAACAAAGAAAGCAAGGAATACAATTCCAAGGCCATAGACGAATCCTTTCCATCCTAGTGCAACTGTCGAGAATGCAATGCCAGAAAGTATTGCATTGGCAATAGCCGATTGTCTCTTCTCAAAAGTAGCCTTGATGCCCTTGAACAGATAAGAAGGCCACCAACTTGCACCATCTACCAGTTTTTCGTTACCGGCATCATTCACCGCTCGCAACCAAAAATAGAATCCAAGCGAAAGGAAGAGAATTGCAAATGCGTCGTGGTCAGCTAAAGCAAAGGTACTGTGGCCAACATGACCCGGCATCAAAGCGATGAGCCACGCAGCAACTGCTGCAGTAGGCTTGCCAAAGAAACGATTTCCAATTCCAGAAATTGGCAAGACACAAAGTGCACCATAGATTGCTGGAAGAGCCGCAACAGACCACCATACTGCCTGATTTGCAGGTATATCCAACAAAGGAGCCAACAACATCCCACCAAGAGCAAGACTCCAAGAGAACAATGGTGGACGTGGATTGATTGCACCGAGTGGATAAGATCTGTCCATATCGATGATGAAGTGGTTGTGTTCAGCAATGATGTACTCGACTGTACGGAACATGTACCAAGGGTCCGAACCACCAGTCAGGTCCCACTCATGGGTACCACTAGAGTTCATGAAAGGAAGAACATTCCAAACTACACGAACCAGTAAACCTACCAACAGGGCTAGACCAATGGTAATCCCATACCAATGTTCAGACCAGAACTTCTTGGCCATACCGGGTTCCCTACGTGGAGATATATCACCCAATTTACCCTTCACACTGAGCATTACTGCCAATACATTCAGCCAAAAGAAGAGGAAGAACCAGACGAAAAGCCCGTTTGTCCCGCTGAAGTATGAATGCCATTCTTGAGCACCATCCATTATGATACCCTTCTCGGTGAAGGATCCAACTGAATAGATAATCCAGTTGATTGTAATCAGAGAGCCACGAGTTCGCATATTCTCTGCAAAACAGTACGCTGCAAGCATTGAGATGACACCAGTGAAAAGTGGCCACCAGATGCCTATGCAGTCCCCTGCCAACCTCTCTACCTCAGTTGCTTGGAAGAAAGAGGCAGCTGAAATCAGATGAGCGAGTAGCCAACATCCAAATCCTGCAAATAGTGGAGTAAATGCCTTGTTGTTAAATTTATCAGGGAGATTGGAGAACCAACCACCACGACTTGGTTTAGCTAATCTTCCTCTAGAGACTAATGCGGCTAGCACTCCGGTGAGTGAAGCAATCATCCAACCGTTGAAGAAAAGGAAAGCTGTTGCTGCCCTATGTCCATCCATTACGCCCCAATAATTCGAATCGCTGATTGTAGGGAGCCATTCGCCACCAACATACAGCACCCCGTCCCATGTAGGAGCGGCAACAGCAGCAAACGATAGTGCTGCGTAGAATCCCATTACCACCCAAATTAGGATGGTAGCCTCTTCGTGACGTTCAACTCTGTCAAATATATGAACACCAAATGCTAGTAGAAGGAATAAGACACCTAATACTGTGTTACCTAATACCAACTGTGGAATCGCTGCTGCAATGACTAACGGCGAGAAAATGAGCAATGTGACTTGCGCCGGCTTCGCCCCGAGGTTGGAGAAGATGATGCGTGGTACACTGCCAAACATGGCGCCAATCGTGAGTAGCACGAACGGCAATACTTGTGTCATAATCGCTGTTTCTCTATCATAAGTCACACCGAGCGGGTACATCGCCATAGTCATCAGCAACAAAATCAATGCTGCCAATGGAGCTCTAGCAACTCCCCACGCTGCGTTAAGCGGCGCCGGTGCTTCCATCTCGTTCTCCATTTCTATTACCTCGGTTTAGACAGCCTCCCGACTGTCAGCATCGCCGCCACCTGACCCCTTTTTTTAACCGTTGCCGAATAGGCGGGCATGGCGCGTGCGCGCCCACGAGGGGAAATATCTCAGTATAACGAACCGATTTCCCCCATTACAAGGCGCGAAAACCAATATCGGTGCGGTAGTGAGAACCTTCCAAAATGATGCCATCCATGAGTGAATATGCAAGATTTCGCGCCTCGTCGAGACTCGGCCCGATACCGGTACAGGCCAAGACGCGACCACCACTGGAAACCAGATTATCACCCACTTCATACTTGGTTGCCGCATGATGGATGAATGCGCCGCCATTCTCATTCGCAATCAGCGCGGTTTCGACTGAAATCGGTAGCCCCTTTCGGGGTGGTCCGGGATATCCTTCTGAAGCAAGGACCACTGTCATTGCGAAGGCCTCAGTGAATTTCGGGGAGTGGGAATCGACTGTTCCTGTTGCAACCGCCAAAAGTAGCTCATACAAGTCGCTTGAGATGAGAGGAACTGTTACCTGAGTTTCTGGATCCCCAAACCGGACATTGAATTCAACTACATAGGGGTCATTGGATTCATCTATCATTAACCCAACATAGAGGCACCCCCGGTAAGGTTTATCTTGAGCAGATAGCCACTCATGCATGGGCTCGACAATTTGAGAGTAAACCTTGTTTCTCACCCCTTCAGTAACCACTGGTGCTGGAGCGTATGCACCCATTCCCCCGGTATTTAGCCCAGTATCTCCTTCGCCCACTCGTTTGTGGTCTTGACTCGCTGGGAGAGCTACCCATCCGCTTTCATCCATCATGATGAGCATGCTAGCCTCTTCACCGCTGAGAAATTCCTCAAGAAGAACAAAACCATCTGAAACAATTCCTTCTGCTAGTGCGTCAAATGCCTCATCCCTGTCGGATGTGACAACGACTCCTTTTCCACCGGCCAAAACATCTCTCTTGACCACCCAAGGGGGCTTGAAATCATCTAGGGCAGCATTGATTTGAGATTCTGAATTGATGTTATGGATCCCACCTGTTGGAATTCCAAGATTCTGCATGGTCTGTTTTGCATACAACTTGCTCCCCTCTAACTTGGCCCCCTCTGAATGAGGACCAAAACAGGGAATGCCCGCCTCTCTTAGACTATCTGCCAAGCCGTCAACTAGAGGAGCCTCGGGTCCGACCACAACAAGGTCGCATCCCAACGATTGGGCCAAGCCTACCAATGCATCCACATCAGATGCAGAAAAGGGATGATTGGTTGCTACATGTGCTGTTCCAGCATTTCCGGGAGCAACATGAACATCACCTACCGAAGGTGATGCAATTAGCCCCATTGTCAGTGCGTGCTCGCGGCCCCCGCCACCTACAACGAGCACCGTCGCCTCTTCCATTATGGGAGTTGGGAGGTAGCCGGGAAATAAGTAATACGACAGGCGAATCTGAAACTGAAGCATGCAATAATTCTCAATAAGGTACTGATTTAAGACCTAATTTGTAGCCAAGAACATTGAACGAACGGTGAATGATTGGAGTTAGAATCAGAAGAATCGCCATCCCCATCAACAGTTCAGAACTGCTGACAATTGAAGGAGCTAGGAAAAGTTGTCCAAACAAGAAGGCGAAGATGGCGAATGGAAGGGTATCTAGAAGTGGAGCCTTGCTACTTTCTTCTCCTTCACGTTTCATACCTCGGCGTCGCTTGATGAATGAACCTACTGAATCGCCGAACATGCACCCAAAGCCAAGCACGCATCCTAGAATGAATACTGCACTCCATTCACCTCCATACCAATCAAACCAATACCAAGCATCAGTAATGGAACTAGAAGATGTGCCGTATGTCCCAAGAGGATCAAGGAATGGAGCTGAGGTGAGAAAATTGCCACCAGCAATCGAATGGGTCAACATTCCAAGAAAACCACCACCAACAGTTCCGCCAATCAATCCATTCCATGTTTTCCCATCACCAAGTAGGCGGTTACCGTCAGAATGTACTCTGCCACCATCAATCGGTTTGATAGGTATGCCTGTCATTTCTGGAATCCATTTCCCACCAAGCATTGCGGCAGTATTGGATAGATAACCCGGTAAATAAAGCCAAAGAACAAGGAGGGGCGCAATGAGAGGGTCGTCCCACGGCAGAGCATCTGATGCCATGTAACCCCGGTAGTGAAGAGAGCGGTTGAACCTTCGCCCGCTGAAGCGGCGGATTCATGTTCTAATGCGGCTTCGCAGAAGCAATGAATACCCGAATAGTCATCATCTTGACCACAGCACTACTTCTCGTTATGGTTGCGCCACTTTCCGCACCATCAATGGCTGCAGAACCGCCTTCTGATGGAAGTTCAGTAACAATTACAGAAGATACTACATGGAATCAATCTTCAAACATGAATGGGCAAGTCATAATCTCCGCAGGCGTCAATCTGACCATCACGGGTGACATAACTGTGGAGCCGGGCTCATCAATGGATGTGCAAGGAAATCTAATAATGAACGGGGGCAGTTTGAATGCCGCCAACCCGCCATCTGACCTACAATTCTGGAGCGCCTACGGGGATTCATCTACGCTATTTCTGCCAGAATCAGCGGGCACCTTTACGATAGAAATTTTTTCATCCTCGGGATATAATCTATCAAACTACACTGCACAATGGAATGATGGACCGAAAGAGGACTTGGAAGGAGATAATCATAGTATGGTGGCAGGATTTGCTAATCTACTGTCTGGTGGTGGAACCTTGTCATTTGAGGCGATAATTGGCGAATATGGAGAACTAGTCATTGACCGAATAGAAGTGCACAGAATTTTACCTATTCCTGGAGTAGAAAATTTCTACGAAGTCACTGACTTGGATCATTCAGGATGGCTTCTACGTGGGGATCCCGGGTTCACACTCGTTGTCGCAGAAGGAGGGAGTTTGAGTGCAGGTGGTGCGACAATTTCTGGTGCGCAAATATCAATCAATGGCCAAGTAGATGCAAGCAACACAGAGTTTGTGGCTAGCGGACCACTCACTATGTCAGGTGTCACTTCGAGTATCACTATGAACGGAGGTGGCTTTAATGGCAGTAGTGATGACCACGACATCCTTGCAGATACAGAGGCTACAATCACTCTGACAAATGTCAGTGGCACTGGTGGGATTGTCGACTTCTGGGAGCGCCAACTATCACAACAGGTCTTGCAGTTCCCTGGCTCGGGTATCACCTTCACACTAACCGGAATCGGTCCCCAAGAACGCACCATACAGGGACTATCCATAGCAGATGGAACCTTTGTCGTACCAGCAAATTATCAGCAAGGTCCACGCATCATTGAGATTGGATACGCAGATGGCTCGGTTTGGACAGAACATGCAACCATCAGCAACATCACATGGTTCACTGCGTGGGGTACCTTCTATGATTCTGGAGGCACTTTGGAACATATTGAGAGCCCAAGCATCAATTTCTCTATCATCCCTCAAATCAGTGTCACCTCTGTAGAGATTACCAAAGAGGCAGCTCTAGGAAAGCGGGCAACTGTAGTGGTAACTCTCGTCAATACTGGTAATGCAAATGCTGGCAATCCCAGTGATGGAATTGATAGTGTTGCTATTGAATGCTATGATGGAGAAAACAGAGCAGACATCAGTCCAACATATCCCGCCGCCGATGTAATGGCGGGAAGTAGTGTCGAGGTCGAATTACGTTGGGGTCACGCAGAAGAAGGAAATGCTGCACTTGTCTGCAATCCGTTGACACCTTCACAGGTCGCTATTGAAGGGGTTCTTGGCGGAGGTACCACTGGAAGTCAAAGCATGCTGTGGAGCGCTGCAGCAGAGGCATCGCCGGGCATGAGTCCACTACTGATTAGTCTCCTTGTTGCACTGATTGTAGGACTAGGTCTTGTAGCCTACTTCACAGCAATCGTTGGCAAGGAAGAGACTCGAACAATAACCATAGAAAAAGATGATTCCGATGATGAACTAGATGAACTAGACGACCTATGAATCAGCAATCTTCTGGTGGCTTGTATGGATCAGGGGATTCACCAGTAGTAGTTCGAACCTCATTGTAGTCCCAAAAGAACTCCCATCCTTGACTTGATGTACCAGTAATATCATCTCCATAAGGAGAACTGTGGATTACTGTGATTTCAACTGAATAACAACCATCTCCGTTGTCATAGAAATCATCTCTAGGAATGTAATATGTAAAGCCACCAAATCCATCATCTACGGATGAATCCCCTGCCAAATCCAACCATGAATCCTCTACTGTACCAGAACCACCTGCCCAAGTGGCAGAAGCCCCATCAACAGTAACTGTGGGATATGTGTAAGCTGTTGTGGAGCCATACATTATCTTGGCTTCAACGGTATAATCTGAATCAACATGCATCATTAGATTTGTAGTGTTGCTCTGCACAGGGTCTAATGCGCCCATGCCCACTCTAAATTGGAATCCGATATGGTCTAGGTCGTTCTTCTCATCACAATCACATATTTGGGTAACTTGGGACAATTCCCCATCCACCGTGTCAATTGTGCGATCTGATAGTTCACCAGAAATTGGATAAGACTCTGAACTGGAGCCCTCTAGAGTTACAGAAACACTGTATTCAATATCACTTCCATCTGAAGCAGCACCGCGTGAATTGTTACGATAGAAGTCAGCAAATGGGACTTCATACCAACTGAGTTTTGAGTCCACTGAAAAAGAGCCGGTCCATACTTCACCGGGCCCATAACTGATGGTCATGCTCATTTGTCCACTAGGGGAACTCTTGAACATCGGTGTACCAATATATACCTCTACACGGAGATTATTTTCAGCTTCATCGACCTCCACATCGGAAACAGAAATGCTGTAACCACCGAATGTGAAGCCCATGACTACTTGATACAAGACGAACAGAATCAGGAGGGTGACTACCACACCTGCAATTCCCATTTTCACTTTACTGGAATCTAACCCATCAAATGGATTATTACCACCACCAGAAGGTGGACCATCATCAGCAGTTGCACGGCCAAGCAAGCCGCCTTCCACTGGTGACCCCATTTCTTCCACGGCAGCCTCTACTTCATCGGCTTCGGGCTCGGTGTCCTGATTTTTCGCTTTCTCAAGTAATCCGCCAGACATGTTACTCTACCCCTCCGGTGTGAATAAGGTGAACCTCAAGCCGTTATCAACCCGTTGCTTAAACGCACACTAAGGAATCTGTTTTTCAAGCACTGGGAAATTAGCGAATCGGTAATCCAATAGAAGGACTGAACGCAAACAGTGGTCAAATATGCTTTCAAAGCCCGGGGGCTGAGAGCGGGGTCTGTACTGCCTCATCAAATTCTTCGTCTCTGTTGCGACGGGCTGCAAAAGCAGCACCAAGAGCAATCATGGACAGAGATGGTAGTAACTCAAAGCCTGGTAGGTAAATTCCACGGACATAAAGAGTAACCATCTGAGTCTGGTAGTTGGGGACTCCCTCGGTTCTCACACTGTATTCGCTGGTTGCTCTAAACTGTAACTGGTGGTATTCATCCGTCCATCCCTGAATCTTCGGAGTTCTAATCATCACCCTCATCTTGTCAGGTGGCGCTTGTGGCTCAATCTCAGTACTGATGGTGGGCAAAGTAATCTGGAAGTCCTTGTCCTCAAGGTCATCACGGTTTGAGACTTCGACATTGAATCGATCGTATGCGTTGCCATCGTTGTACACCTTGAACTCAAAGATGTAATCGACCTTTGGTCGTAGTTGCTTGAACGGCTCTTCAGCCTCAACACGGAGTCGGCTGAACTGCATGATTGTAGCCATGACGGAAGATTGCACTGAAGGACAGGTTGTGCACGGCATGCCACTAGCAGATGTGACACGTGCAGTGATGGTGATTGAACGGCTACCTTCAGCCATTCTGTTGTCACCACGAACCACAACTTCGAAAGTTGCTGAATCGTATGCACCCACAGTAATCAATCCAGGGTGAGCAACTGCAAGACCGCCAGCAGTGACTGTGATGGTGACATCCTCAACGTACTGGGTAGGGTTGGTAGCAGTGCAGTAGGTTGTGCCTGTTCTAGGTGCACCTGGGTGAACCTCGATTGGAATCGCTGCTGGAGAGCAGGAAACGCTCACAGTAGGATTGGGAGATACGCCTTGTGCTGCTACATTGGTAGCCGCCACGCCTGCCCACATGCTCAATGCATACACAGCAAGAATGAGAATCATCCTGCGAGTCACTCTTCCGTTCATCTTAGTCACCTACGGTGAACTGTCACCGCCAACATCCTATAAGGATATGGGGATAAAGAGTGAATTTTGGGTGGTGCGCAGTTCACAAATCATCAAGGCCTAAATCATCGAATTCCTCGTCATCTAGGTCAAAATCGTCATCGAAATCATCATCGAAATCGAACTCCATTTCGCCCCCGCCTTTACGAGACATGCCCAATTTCACAGCGACCACGATTACGCCGACTACTGCTAATCCTGCAAGCACCATGGCAGTTGTCACGGCCCAAGCAGGAACATTGTCGACAGAGGTAGACAAAAACGACTCCTGCTTAGCAATCGACTGTAACCTAAAATTCTCTTCGACAACCCACGATTCTCCGGCGTCATCAGCCAACTCGCTAGAGACCTGCAACAAGACAGTGAATGTACCATCGAGAATTTCTTCTGAGGCTGTGATTGTCAAGACGACATCCTTCGTCCCATTTACCTGCAATTTAACAGAACTGACGGAATATTCGAAAGTGAAGCCGAACTGCTCAAGCCCGGTCTGATTCTCCATCCCCATGCCCAAGGTGTCCTCATCATTACCCGAGTTGCGCACGGTGAAGTTTAGTGTGGTCGACTCCCCATGATTCAAGGAGATTTCTTGTGGCACCATGTCGATAGCGGGCCTACCAAAGGGCATGATTTCTAATTTCACTGAATCACTCTTTGATGTGCAAGTAAGGCATGGGGCACCACCTAGGACTGATTCTACTATTACTTCCACCTCACTGGTTAATGTTGCCACGCCAGCACCCGGTTCTGCTGACCAAGTGATTGTGAATGTCTCTTCCTCCCCTGGTGAAACAGAGACAGTACCGGGGTATGCTATATTGAGTCCCACCTCATCCACAGTGATGTTGACATCTTCTTGATGCATTGAAGGATTCTCAAGAGTACATACAACCGTGCCCACACGGGAATCTCCCGGCCCCACTTCAATCTCAACAGTAGAATCGGGGCAATCCAGATTGATATCCGGATTTGGACTACCAAGTTGTGCAGAGGCTGGTGGAGCGAAATAAAACGAGAGCGTGAGGAGAGATAAAGCGAACAGCAGAGCGCCCACTCTCTGTTGTGCCATCACCGCCCCCTCTCTATCAATCATATTTCAGCATAGGGGAGAATGAATGATAGAGACAACTTTGAACGGAGTGGCACCGACGGCCGCTCAAGGGCCCGTAGCTTAGTCTGGTTAGAGCGCTCGGCTCATAACCGAGTGGCCACCGGTTCAAATCCGGTCGGGCCCACCAGAAAATACCCTTCATTTAAGAAAGGAATTAACCAATTCTTCACACTGTTCACGGACCTCAAGGGGAACGAATACCATCGAGCGGGAGAATTCAACAGATATTGACTCAATAAGTGGTGATGCCTCCATGATGTCCCTGCCATCCTCTAGATGAATACCCTCTTGATATGGTAGATAACCTTCTTTGCGAAGCGGTGCGTGAATCAAATCGTGTACAGGATCAAAGCCTGCTTGTTCAATCAATTCCATCAAAGGCTCCCGAACCTCTTCCACCTGTTGATGATTCAATTCTATTCGCAACCTCTTGTGGAAACCATCACGGCTGGACAACCGTCTAGCATAACCTGAGAGTACAGGGTCATCGTGATCGGCCCATTGGAAAACATCAGCGATGACGAATGAATCGGTGAGTTGTGAATAGCGATAAGGTGTCAAATCTCTATTTGATAACATGTCTCTCATTTTCAATGACAATGGGAGAGAGCCGCTCTCGTGCAGTTCGCGCGCTCGCACGAGCGCCCGCACGTAATACACCGAAGTGAGCATGTTCAACTTGTGGAAGTAGACTAACTGATACATATGCCAGCGAGTGACAAGATAGGCTTCCACTGCAGAAATCGAATAGATACTAACTACGAGCCGGCCATCCTCAGAGATGTTGATGGCACGCAACAATCTCTCAAGGTCAAAACCACCCACATCCGTGCCAGTAATCAACTGGTCTCTGAGTAAGTAATCGAAGCGGTCAACATCGAGTTGACTAGAGATTATTTCGTGCAGAAATGGCGCTACACCATTACCTTCCATGATTGCAATAAGTCTCTCAACCCCACTTTCACCCAGTAATTCCTTGAGAACGCTAGATAAATCGCACTCTTCGTCAAGCAAGATCCTCTTCCCCCACTCTTCGTGGCCAGCAAATGTGGCAAATACCTCGGGAGTTTCAAACATGTGCGAAAATGGGGGGTGCCCAATATCGTGCAGAAGGGCTGCGATTGGAACTAATCGAGCATCTTCATCTGAGATTTTCCCAGGGAATCTTTCCCGAAGGTCTTCCACTAATCTTGTGGCTAAGTGAAATACACCGAGTGAATGGGAAAATCGAGTGTGAGTCGCTGATGGGAAAGCGTAGTGGCAAGTTGCCAATTGCTGGATGTACCTAAGCCGTTGAAAACTACGGGTATCTACAATTTTCCGGACATCATCGGGTAGAATGAGGTCACCGTGAAGTGCGTCCCGAATATACCGCTTGTCACCCAATGTCACCCCTCCACAATGAATGGGGATTGTTCGTAACTTTCAAACCACCTATTCACTATTCGCCTTTGATTTTAGATAAAACCAGACTGTGATATTGATGGAAAGAACGGATGCAATCCACGCTATAAGCGAACAAATTATTATGCCAATCAGAGTATCGAAACGTGGGTAAAGAAGTGCCACAAGTAGTGCGTAGAGAGAAACCGATTGAGAGCCGAACATCATCGGCCCTATCGCACCTGCTGGAACCGCTTCACCCTGAGAGAGCCAAAGTGAGACCATGCTGGTTGTGAAGATTGCCGGGAAGATGCTCATCACACCGCTTGCAAGGGGATTCCCAAGGCTGGAGAGCCATACGGCTATTCCAATAGATGCTGAGGCGGCTACACCACGCATGAGGAGCGTGAAAATACCGACCTTGTTCTGCCCGCGTGGGGTTGGGCGATGCTTCATGGTCGCAATGAATCCTATTACTAAGCCGAAGATCAATGCTACAACTCCTATTGAGAATGAATCTATTCCTTGAGAGGTGAGAGCACTGAAGCAAATCATCGACACTGCTGCTGCCGCACCCCATGTCACCAGTGTGGCTGTTGTAATCGCTGTCAAACGGAGTGCGAAACGCCACTCAGGAATGAGTGGCGGCACCACCCTCCAAAGATAGAGAAATCCAGCATTGAGAATTAGGCCGATTGGAACAATCCCCATTGCATCCCTAAATTCAGATTGACTGCCAAGTGCTAGCCAAATACCCACGGCTGCCGGCACAATCGTTGAGGGGACTGTCGCTAGAACACCACCATGCAAGCCACCCCATCTCTCGATGGAAATGGTCACCAAAATCGCAGCAACACCGGCAACCAATGCAGAAATCAAAATGGTGGCGAGTGCCAACATTCTCACCGCACTAACTCTTCGCTTTGCCTGTAGATGCTTCCACTTCAACTACTGACTCTTCAGAATCGTCATCATATTCATCAGAATCGCCTCCGAAAGGTCCCCAATTGGGAGTAGCAATGACTCCCTGTAGCATCAACATGGTCATTATCAAACCAACTGCTAGAATGAAGACCAGTGTGGCAAGAACGAAGACGGTACCGTTGAATCCTCCTGTTTCTGTGCTGGACTCAATTGGAGTATCACCCATCACATGAAGGTGAACAACCGAATTAGTAGAAGCGTTGTCTCCCGCAATAGCCCGCACCATGATGGTCTGATTGCCCGTCACATTGTTTCCGGGAAGGTATTTCAAACGGTCGTGAATCATCTCGTGACTGATTGTGAATTGGGTTCCTGCTGATTCAAAATCGGGGTGGTCCGACCAGTAATCTCGCATATCCCAAGTGCGCCATTGAACCTTACCAACGCTCTCCCCTACTATCTCGAAGGAGACCTCCTCACCGGGACCAATGTGGACCTTGTTATCCCCACTTGCCGCAGTAGTTGCTGAAACATTGATGGCAAGCGTTAGCCCATACACTTGATTGGCTGCTTCGGAAACTGATGGTTCACCATTTGTGTGGCCGTGGCCGTAAACATTGTTTTGGCGGTTTTTAGGGATAAAATCCTCCGCACATGGCTCATTCTTAGCCATGTATGTACAAAGCCTGTATTCTGCAGTTTCTTGCATAATGTTGCGAACATCGAATGGTGAAAGGTCTGGGTTTGCCTGATACATCAATGCTGCCAAACCGGCTGCACCTGGAGTAGCCATACTGGTTCCAGACATTGATCTGTAACCATCACCTGTGTTGAAATCAACTGACATTACATTGCTACCGACAAAGGCGATGTTTGGCTTAATTCTACCTTCTTCAGTTGGGCCTTGACTTGAGTAGATCGCGATTCCTGTGTCTTTGTCCAAAGCACCTACGGTGATGACATCTTCAGCACTACCGGGAGTCCCAATTTGAGCTGTGATGGCTGAATTACCTGCTGCTATGAACAGAGCAATCCCATTGCGAACCATCTCGTTTGCCATTCGGTTGGTACTCTCCTGCTCACTGGCAGTCCACTCCGAAGCACCTGGACCACCAAGACTCATGCTAGCGGCGCGAATGTTGAATTTGTGACGATTGTCAATTGTCCACTGCATCCCTTGCATGACTTGAGCAAATGAGCCTGAACCACTCTCTGAGAGAACTTTCACTCCAACTAGTTGTGCTTGAGGAGCAACGCCCACATATTCGTAGGTTGGAGCACCTGTCCCTGCTGTAATCCCCCCACAATGGCTACCGTGACCTTGGTCATCATAGGGTTCAACATCTGTACCATTGGTATCATCTGGGCGATTAATGACATCATAGAATCCTATGACCTTGGGGTCATTTGTCTCATTATTATCATCCAAATCGTTCAACCCTTCATGGCTTGCATCAATTCCTGTATCAATGATTGCTACAACTGAACCTGCACCAGTATATCCTGTTTCTTCCCAAACATTTGTGATGCCATGAATTTCATTGACATCCGCCATTTGGAAAGTTAGGATGCCATCGATTTCGACAAGAACTACACCGGGTAAATTGGCTAGATTGCCAATTTTGGTGACCTCAACAGATCCTGCGATTGAATCTATGATGTGATAACGGAACTGAACTCGGAAATCTACTCGCTTCTCAAGAAGTCGCTCATCGGCCTCCGTTGGTAGATGGTCAAAATCGACTATCACACTGATGCGGCCTTCATCATCGACCCAATCATGTTGAGTGCTGTTGATGGCGATTGGAATGGCATCATGGATCTTATCGCCATTCTTGTCCATGTTGGTTGTCTGCCACCAATGTTCATCTTCAACAGGAGTTGGGCTGCTAATAGGTGCTGCAGCCCCCATCATAGGTAAAACAAACATCGCTAATACTGCAAGACTAATCCACATCAATCCTATGTTTCTAGTCCCCATCCTGCCAGTGGAATTCATGTTGCTCACCCTATGGGTGAGGCCCAACCACTTTGAATCTGCCCCTATCCGCCGTCATGCTGAAAGGGGCGAGGCGGCTGAACCAACGCGTGCGAGCAAGCCGCCTCACCATCATCTTCGCCGCTTTACTCCTCCTAATCACCCCTTCAACAGGGGCTGTGGAAAGCATCGGCGAGCCGTCATATACGACAGATGATTGGTTTGAGTACGATGGCTACACTGAACAATTGGTGGCTAGTTTAACTGATCATTGGGAAAGTGAGGATGACTTCCTTGGCGTCGAAGTAACCGAACGTGAAGAACTAAGGGTAACTCAACTTGGAAGTGAACACTGTACCATCCTATCATGGTCTGGAGATTGCGCCAAAGCACAAATCACTCATCTCGTCAATTTCACTGTAGATTGGATGGAAAATACGACTAATTTTGAGAATGACACACTGAACATGTCAATCTCCTATACTGGAACACACTGGAAATCCAGAGGTACGGCAGGCTGGGAAAAACTTGACGCCACCACCCTGACAGTGACTCAGTTCTCTGGTGGTGGTGAAAACAATTATCTTGAGCACGAAGTCAGTGAAGTGACCTTGACAAGAAGGGTTGGAGAATTTCCTGAAAGCATTCGAATTGGTGAATCTTGGGATGTAGAGAAAAGCATCGAAATAACTGGTGTTGAAAGAAATAGAGAAAACATGGGAATATGGGATGAGAATGAGTATAACCACTCTACCACATCTCAAGTATTGAACCAAGTGATCGGTGAGAGGGTCATTTACTACGGAGTTGCAAGCGAAAAAAGCCATGATACGCTGACTGTGGAACGGGTTGACTTAGGCAATAATGTCACGACTATCGACTGCTTCATTGCTGACGGCTTCTTGGCACATACTGAAACATGGAATAATGGATCATTAGAATTGTCTGCGACGCTGACTGATTTCCGTTATTATGTGAATGAGCCTCATGAAACCACTTCTTATTCCAATTGGCTCTTCCCGACCATCTTTGTTTGTCTTTTGCTCATTGCTGTCTTGGGCGCAGGAGCGGCATGGTTCGGTCTGAGCACCATTCCGAAGACAAGATTAGAGTCCGAAGGTGAGGAAGAGGAAGATTCCTAGAAGCGTACTGAGTCGCCAAAATGTATTGACTGGAGAGTCATGATTTCACTAGCTTCTGATGCCAAAAGATTAGCCTCCAACCTCAGCAAACCACCAATTGCACTTCCTTCCAATGTGAGTGTTTGGACACCTACTGTTTGATCTGAATGAAGGTATGCTACCACACCATGAGTTGCCCAATCATGTGCTGTAGGAGAGTTGTCCATGGTATTGCCAACCATGATTCGTAATTCTGCTGAACCGTTATCACCTGTGAAAAAAGAGAGACGTTGAATTCCTATGAGGTATAGGTATCCTGATTTGTTCACCAACGGCTGGCCTGCTGAATCTGTGATGTTAACCCAACAATTGATTTCACTGTTCAATGCGGTTGAGTTTGAGGAGAGTTCTACTGTAATCAACTTCTGTGGCGTTGCAGGTTGAAAACCCGTTAATACCAGTGTAGCATTAACACCGTCCAAAGCAATGTCATTAGTCCAACGAGAAGCATATTGCTTGACTGCTGGACACCACCAACGCCACTCTTCAACCTCATCCTCACTATCTAACATCCATACGAGGGTGCTCTCTTCGCAACCAGAAACACCTACATCACCTGTGGCGTTAATTAAGAAAAACCACTCTAGGTCATCATATTGAGGTTCAGTAGGAATATCAATTGCTACCAAATCGGAGGTGGAAATTATTTCGTTAGTTTTTGTCAGATTAGTCACAAGATTCCAAGACTCGTTTTCCGCCAAAGGGAAATCATAGTATTCCAACGGTGGCGAATATAGGCCTGATTCTATGTAATTAGCAACTTCAATAGTCTCCTGAATTATTGAAATTATTGCGGTAACCTCCATTATCATATGTTTGTCATAACTCACTAATGCCAAATCACCCACACGGAGATATTCAGTATTGTCATAATTGGCAGTAATAATCCCATCTATTTGTATAACAGAACCATCGCTTAATGGATTTGAGACGGGGAAATCGTAGCCGTTACCTGTTACAACAGCAGTGGTCCTAGTTCGATATACGGGAGTGATTACACCAGCTACATCAATCTCTTCAATGCCCTCCACAACAATGGTGGCTGGCCCCAATAATAAATCTAAAATTGCACCTTCGAGGCTCGCCTCTCTGTCCACCAATTCCTGTGCATCAAGCGCGGCGGCATATGTCCAAGTATCACCTACATTCCAAACAGGGGTGTGTGCTGTCCAATTCTTGGTATTATTTTCTTCCACACTAAGATTATTCGAACTATTGTCACTACTTTGGTTCTCCGAACCGCCCTCATCTTGGGTGAACCTCTGGCTGACAACATTTTGTGAGTCTAGAGAGGGGGACGAAAATACTGTTAAAAGCAGTAACAAAGCAATAATAATGGCGGGAATCACCGTCCTGAATACCGCCGCCATGACTGCGTCAAACTGTTCCAGTTGATGAAATGAGTGCAAAATATCCACTTGAAATAACACAGTTCCCCAGCCCAACCTTCAAGCGGCCAACCCACCTGAGCAGTTACATGGGCAAATTGTGGGCTATGTTCATCCTGAGTGTTCTACTTGTTAGTGTAATGAATTTCTATGCGGTTGTCAGAGAACCTGATACCGTTGAAATTTCTGATTTACATCTACATATACGCGAATCAGTAAAAATAAGAGGGGAACTGATTTCCTACGTTCATGACCCATACGAGAGTGGTTCTGACCAAATTGACCTTCTTATTGAAGATGGATTCAATGTCAGTGAAGTAAAATGGGTTGAAACCTCACCTTTCTTACCACCTATTGGCACTCTGATAGAGGTGGTTGGTCAAGTAACAGAATGGAACGGTAGAATCTTTCTCAACTCAAAGGGCGCTGGAGCCGTACAGTGGGACAAGGATTGGGTGCCAGAGGTACACAATGTGAATTTAACAGGGGTATCTCATGATCCAGCCGCATTTGATGGGGATTTGATTTCTCTCGTTGGTTATTCTGGTGATGTTCTTGAAGGAAATGTATCGCGTCAAATTTCAAGTTTGATGGACCACCCATCCTACGGTAGTGCTGACCATGTCATCTCGGTGGCTATTGAAGGACGATTGAACGAGAGTTACGAAGCCGGCTCAAAAATCATGGTTGTCGGTTGGGTTCGTTGGTCTGAACGTGACTTCCGTTGGCAACTTCAGACCCATGCCACTCAAATTGAGATATTACATGCAGCTGGTGCAAAGCGGCTATCATGGAGTGCAGACTCCACAGCATGGTCCTATGATATTGGAAGTTTAGTGACGATTGAAGGAACTGCTGCTAATGATGACGGTGAATGGTGGATCATGGGCCCAGGAGAGACTAACAAACTCTGCTTATTGCCCACTGAAGATGATGTCGCAGGAGAATCAAAGGATTTCAATGGCCGACTAGTATGGGAAGAGGAGAGAATTCAACTCTGTCTAGACCATGGTCAATCAACTTCTATCATCAACCCAACAGGCGATTCTGGCGGACCCACAACACCGCTTTCCGATTTGGTCAGAGATCCCAATGCTTACCGAAACCAAACCTTGGATCTAGTAGGTTGGATTGATAGTCCTATTTCACCAGACTACGACAAGGGATATCTAGCAGATGGCCCAGATTATTTCAGCCGCTCAACAAAAATAAGAATCAAGTTGGAAGGAGCGAGAGCTGACTGGATAGAGGCTGGAACAAAGGTAAATGTTTCAGCAACTCTCATTTGGGACACTGTAGATGCTCGCCTTCTGCTTCAAGTACACAGTATCTCTATTTGGGCAGATGAACCAATCCCAATAGTGACCCTATCTTGGATAGAAGGTTTTGACGACTGGCAATGGGAAATTAACAAACTGGTCAAAATCAATGGTATCGTAAGTGAAGAAAATGGCACTTTATGGATTAATCGTGAAGGTACTCAATTGGGTGAGAGGCTCTGCTTACTCGGGGATGGAACTGAACTCACATCCCAAAGTGCAGCGGGTGATTCTCCTTTGTTTTGGAGTGGGCGCTTATCCACCACCGAAAATGTCATTGAAAGAGAAGTTCAACTCTGTCTCGACCGCCGCTAATACGAAATTTGAGGTGATTGAATGGAAATTTGGATGGTTGATTGGCTTTGGCTGATGGGTGCATTTTTCATTGGCATATTTTTCGGTTGTATGACCGGATTGATTCCCGGATTTCACGTCAACAATGTGGCAATGATTGCCGTAAGTATCGCTCCTTTGGCAATCGGACTTGGGATACCGCTCTCTGCCGTAGCTGCAATTATCGTAGCGATGGGGACTGTACACACCTTCCTCAATTACATCCCTGGGGCGCTGTTGGGTGCGCCCGACGGAGATACTGCGCTCGCGCTGTTACCGGGTCACCGGATGTTGCTTTCAGGCAAGGCAACCCAGGGAGTAGCATATTCTGCACGGGGCTCACAACTCGGTCTACTTCTTTCAATTCCACTTCTATTATTTGCTAGATTTTTGTTTGGAGAAAACCCGGGATTGGGATTTTATGAGGATAGTAGAGAAATTTTACCATGGCTGTTGTTGGGTATTTCTTCATTTCTTATTATGACTGAATCTACTAGATTGGCTTGGCCCAAATGGATGCAAGCGATTAGTCAGAAATGGAAATTCAATCTGTTTGGCAGGGAATGGGATTTCAGTTTTTCTGACAGTTCAAATATTGCCGGAATGATTGCTGCCGGCTCTTTCTTCCTACTCAGTGGATTTTACGGTTGGGCGGTCTTTGAGTTACCCGCAAACTCACCCGTGGGGCTGCCAGGAGGCGCCTCCGGAGGAACCATGCTGATGCCTGGGCTTGCTGGACTGTTTGGAATTGCAAATCTGATTGACATTTATGTTACGACTAGTGAAATGCCTGAACAAGAAGAAGATTGGGAAATACCGCCAGCAGGGCCTTTAATCATCCCTTGCTTCCTTTCATCGATTTGTGCTTCAGTCATGGCAATTCTCCCAGGGATGACTGCCGCTCAAGCAACTGTCGTTGTCATGACTGTGCGAAACTTCTTCGGCAAATTGAGAGACCCTGATTACATCCCTGCGGATTTCGAATTTGGCCCAGGACAAACTCAACATCCCGCTGTGCAAGCAATGGCTAGGAGAAAGGCGGAGAAAGATGGTGTCGCACTCGATTCAGAACCTCCATCTAACTCTGAAGAAATCAATCTACTATCAGATGAATCTGGTGCAATGGCAGTTGGGGGCGCACCTCTTTCAAGTGATGATTTGGCTATGCTTGAAGATGCAAAGAGGGAGAGGGCCATTTCACCTGATCTTGATCTAGAGGCACAATCCACTGAACAGGATTTGGAAGTCATCGCAATCCTATCTGCCACCAATACGGCAGTGACTGTGATGGTTCTCGCCTTCCTTTACCTAGTGGGTAGGCCACGTTCCGGAGCTGCTCTTGCCCTCAACATGATGTATCCAATCGACCCATGGTCAGGTGTAGAGCCACCACCCGATTTCATCAAACTGATTGCGGTCACGGTGGGAGCGGGATTGATTTCTGTCCCAATCATGATGAGAGTCGGCAAAGCGATGTTGAAACTGCATCAAATCATCCCACTCCGTACACTCGTTTTGAGCGTCCTAATCTTCATCACTTTACTCTCTTGGATGACCACTGGTTGGATTGGAATGGGCGTTCTAATTACTGGGACTGTACTGGGTTTGATGCCCCCTAGAATAGGAATAAGACGAAGTCATGGAATGGGGATTATTCTAGTACCAATTATGATTTACACTTTTGCTGCAAAAATGGACACTTTCGGATTCACGTGAAATAATCACGATAGCGAAGATGATAACTGTGATAGCCTCGAGCGAGGTCATAGACCTCGAAGTTGAGTGATGACATGCGACGCGAATATTTCATACCCATTTTGATTCTGTTACTGATGATTCTAAGCCCACAACTAGCGATGCTAGAACCTGCTGAAAAAATAACTGATGCAGGTGCCAAAAGTTCCTCCTGCTCTGGCACCCTATGTCTATCAGAACTGTTTGTTAATGCAGTCGGCGGCGAAACTGATGCTGTTGGACCTAGCGACTGGACCACTGGAGAATGGGTTGAAATTCACAACTCTGGGACTTCTTCGGTAGATATGGCTGGGTGGTATCTGCACGATCATTACGGTAGTTCCAATCGGCAATTAGACCTCTCTATCACTTCATCGCCTGTTACTGTTGTTTTCCCTCAAAATGCTCAAAATTTGATATTGGGGGCTGGCGACTATATGGTAGTTGCAAGAAATGGTGACGGCTCTAGTTGTGGTTTCTGCATGACCAATACACAAGGTGTCGTCGAGTTACACGACTCTTCTGGAACAAAAGTTCACGAAGCAACTTGGAGTACATCGGTATCTCAGGGAGCATCGCTTATCGCAGATACCTCATCTGCAACCGCCGATTGGCAACCAGCCAACAGTTTGACTCCAGGCCAAGTAAATAGTGGAGGGGGGAGCAGTAGTGGACCAACATGGAATACTAGCGATTTGCGAGTAAGTGAAGTATTAGCTGATGCATGGCCCAGCACTGATAATTCGACCTATCCTGGCGGAGAATGGGTGGAAATAGAAAATACAGGACTTACTACAATCAACTTGTCTGGTTGGACTGTTAAAGATTTAACTGGAAACACATTGAACCTCAATGCAACCCACCTTGTCGATTATGCAATATCAGATTCTATCGCCCCGGGAGAGCATCGCGTTGTCGCCACAAACGGATTCAAATCTTATGGAGTGTTCAACAATGGTGGAGATTCGGCTTTCCTTGTTAACCCAGTTGGAGAATATGTTTCTGCTGCCAATTACACAAACAATGGTGAAATTGGACACTCATTTGTCCCACCATCTATCGGCACTGGATACTGGACTACAGCCCTTTTCCCAACACCCGGAGAAACAAACGCGCCCAGTGTTAACGGCAGTAGCCTTGTGAGAATCAACGAAGTGATGGTCAACGCAACCAATAGTGGGCAGACTTATCCTGAAGGAGAATGGATTGAACTCTCTCACAGAGGAGGCAACCCCTCTATCGATGTGACCGGTTGGAGAATTGTCACCGGAACAGGTCAAAGCATACCATTCGATGCTGGTTTTGCAGACCGAGATACCGGTGCTGGTAGCATGATTGATGCCGGCTCATACGTAGTTCTTGCATTCCTTTCAACCACTGCTGAATTGTTTGTCAACGGCGATACAGTATCTCTATTGGATAGTAATGGAGTAATTGTTGATTCAGTACGCTGGAGTGCGAATCCTGGCAATAACAAGACAGTTATCCCAACTGATCCAGACCTCCCCTCACAGACAATGATGACATCAAGTTGGTCTACACCTGCAACAGCCAATCCTAACCAAATTGGCAGTTCTGTCAATGAAAGTGCAGAATTCCGCATCTCGGAATTAATGCCTAATCCTATTGGCTCAGATAGCAATCACTACCCAGAAGGTGAATGGGTGGAAATAGTCAATGTTGGAAATAATTCCACTTCGTTCCAAGGCTGGAAGATTCGTGCCGAAGGTGGAGGTTCACTGACACTCAATTCCCAAACAATTCCTGGAATGAATGAAAGTGACCCATCTGAATGGGAACTGGGTTCAGGAGAATACCTCGCTGTATGGAAAAATGGAAGCGGTATGACCATGACAAACAGTGGCTCGGTAATCTCACTTGTCAACCCAAGTGGAGAATTGACACAGACCATCACTTACACCCTAGCACCAGAGAATGCAACCCTTGTCGAAGGTTTTGATGAGGCTGGGAGTTGGGTACCCTCCCCATACCCTACACCGGGAGAGGAAAATCCGACTTTTGAAGACCCGTACACCGGCTCAACTGGACTGATTGTAAGCGAAGTAATGCCACAATGTACAGCAGGAAGTCTGGATATTGAGGGTGACTGGCTAGAGATTCACAACCCAACTACTGCATCTATCAATGTTTCACGTTGGATGATTGGAAGTCATAATCAAACCGGCAGTCTTGACCATGTACTCGTTATACGAGACACATATCTTCGGCACTACTCGGCTGGAGTTACCTACCAGCCTACCGACTGGTGGAATCTTGGTGCAGGGGAATACGCAGTAATAATTCCTGAAAACAATGCACTGCTGAGCAATTTCAATGAAGCGATAGACCTGCGTGACCCTAATGGAGATATCAGACAAGAAATCATCTGGTCCACTTCAGAAAACTGTAGAAGCATAGAGGGGGATGCTAGTGCATGGAGTGAGCCTTGGCTAATCTCGATGTGGCCAACACCGGGTGAAGAAAACCCCTCACCCACACCCTGGGATGCAGATGATCCTGTTTGGTTCACTAGAATTATGCCAGGACAAGTGCATAACAGAGATAATGAGTTCATTGAAATCACCAATATGGGTAGTAGCATTCTCAATCTTGCTGGGTGGAAGTTGCAGAGGACCAAGAGTGATGGAAGCACCAATTTTGCTATCTTCAGCACGCTGATTCTACAACCCAATGAAGCTGTTGTTCTCTCCCAAGCAGCTGATAACCTATCAGAGGACGGTGCAATCAATGCCGTTGACATGGATGATGTAATGGACTATACTCTATGGATGTATGATTCGGGTTCATCCATGCAATTGGTTTCACCTGATGGCGTGATAGCGGATACAGTGGTTTACGCAGGCGGCACAACAAATGTCACCGGATGGAGCGGACCAGCGATTTCAACACCACCCACAAATTTCCAAGGACTAATTTTCATGCGCGGTGATGGTTGCAATATGATGAATGATACAAACACCAGCGCCGATTGGGAAGTAAGGTGGATTCGTCTTGGTGCAAGTCTCTTCTGTGATTCAGGTGTCTTCTCCACCTCTGGTTCCCTAGAACCAATGATATCTCCTGATGGAAGCCTGTACCAATTCATGGAATGGTTGGATGGAACCAACAATGAACTACACATCCATTCTTATGAATTGATGAGTGAAGATATCATTGAAAAATTGGTTCAACTTTCGCAAGCTGATGTAAATGTCACCGTTATAGTTGAAGAAGATCCAGTGGAAGAGAGCGAGGACTTGCTGAAAGTCCGTGGTATGGCTTATGAGATGCACACTGCTGGAATTAATTTCTTTTGGATGGGGACTCCGCGTGGAGATGATGCGCCACCGGCCCCATACCAATACATCCACAGCAAGGTAGCGGTTAGGGATGGAGATTCTGTCTGGATTGGTTCAGGCAATGTGAAAACGTCAACTTTCCCTCCTTCAAACTGGTCATCGAACCGTGACTGGGGATTGATAATTAACTCTGAAGATGTTGCACAATTATTCCTCACCAGAATGTCTTGGGATGAAAATGAGAGCCATAAACATCTGATTCCATATGACCCCGACGAGGCTGCGACTGGAAAGCCAATCGGATGGACCTCCTATGG
>Ga0187827_10000198_pt1 | contig 94714 bp, 94 predicted proteins | sample ETNtaG_39_FD_167969 | JGI IMG/M metagenome (GOLD analysis project Ga0187827, IMG submission 167969) | Marine microbial and viral communities from oxygen minimum zone, Eastern Pacific Ocean - ETNP2014_SV_150_PacBio MetaG (Illumina Assembly) | ecosystem: Environmental > Aquatic > Marine > Hypoxic... | reverse complement strand
ATGTGTCCCATATCGCTGACGGTCTACACATCCTGCTCCAGAAACCGGATTCCCAAGAATGCTCCGGTCTTCTCGTGTCGCCGCTCCTCGTACTGCAGCGGCTTGAACCCCACCGATACCCCGCGCTGGTAGCCGGACCGGTACAGCATCGCCACCTCCTGGGCGAAACGGGCGGGAGCGAATTCCATCCGGGCCAGCAGTAGGTGAGGCTCGGTCCAGGTCTTCACGGCGCGGCCGATGACCGGGCGGGCGTAGTCGTGAGCCCACAAGAAAACCGGGTTGCGCCGGTACGACTCCAGCCTCCAACCTTCGGCCATGATCACGTCGCCGTGGCGGTCCACCTCGTCGGTGGAGATCACGAAGTTCATGGGCTTCATTTGGCCGGTATCCGCCGGCAGGGGCTCCGTTTCAGTCCGCTTGCGCAAAATGGGCGCGTCGGCTATCCCCTGACGGAAAGCTTCCAGCGCTTCCAGCAGGCGGTCCCGCTCCCAAGCAATCTCTTGCGGATTTCCCAATGTCGCACCTCCGGGGTTTAAACCGACGGCCGCCAGGGCAACGAAAAAGGGACAGACCCGTGTTGGGGTCTGTCCCTCTCGGAGGCTGGCCTCATGCCCAGGCCGCTACGGCTTTCTTTGCTTGACGATATTGAGGTTAGAGAAGCGGTTCCCAGCCTGTCAACACGGCCGTGACACCGTTGCAAGTTGCTCTCAGCACCTGTCCGGCGCCTACTTTAGTGCCACCTATGTGCCCGGTTGTATATGAGGGCGCATCCCGGATGCCCCTGATGCAACCCGAAGGGGGGTGGCAACGCACACCCCATTCCGAGTCACGGCGTCCCGTCGGGAATATCGTTGACCTCAGATTCTCGGTTGTGTTAGCCTATTAAGTACCAGGCATCATCGAAGCCTGATATTTGTTCAAACTACTAGGAGCGTGGCGATAGCATGGAAGTTACGACTCTGGCGATAGAGAAGCTCAAAGAAGTCATGGTTGAACAAGGAGAGCAGGACGGCTCGCTTCGGGTGATCGCCATGCCCGCGGAAACCGGCGGGGTGCAGTACATGTTGGCCATGGAGAAAGAGAGCCAGCCTGACGACACCGTGTTCAACCTGGAAGGGCTGAACTTCCTGATGGACTCCGATAGCGCGCCGTTCCTGGAAGAGGCGACCATCGACTACGTGGAGAACCTGGGAGGCCAGGTCGGGTTCGTAATCAACAATCCCATGTTTGCCAGCGCCGGGTGTGGCGGCGGCGGCTGCGGGTGCGGCGAGGGTGGCGGTGGTGGCTGCGGCTGCGGCGCGGGCGGCGGTGGTTGCGCCTGCGGCGGCCACTGATCTCACCCGACTCAAAGCAAGAACCCTTGACAGGGGCCTCACGGAAGTGGGGCTCCTGTTTTTTTCTGCGTTGCGCCAAGAGGGGGCCGCTTCAGTAATAGGGCGTCTGCGCCGAGATACCCCCTCCCCTTGACGCCCTCAATATCGGGAAACATAATGCACCTTTGACGCCCTGCTCTCGCGCCCTGCTTTCCGAGAGCAAACCAGCGCCGTCATTGCGGAGGCTCTCATGGCTCAGTCACCCCACGGTGTTAGCTTCGACTCCAATCGCCCGGTGGTAATGGGACGCAACGGAATGGTCTGCTCCGGCCACCCTCTGGCCTCCCAGGCGGGCATCACCATGCTGCAACAGGGCGGGAACGCCGTGGATGCCGCCATCGCCACGGCCGCGGCCCTGACCGTCGTCGAACCCCTGATGTCCGGCCTGGGCGGCGACGGATACATCATGGTCTACTGGAAGGAAACCGACCGCCTGGAAGTCTGCAACGCCACCGGCGCCGCCCCCTACGCCGCGACCCGGGAACGCTACGAGCCTCAAGGCATCCCGATGAAAGGTATCCTCTCTGTTTCGATGCCTGCCTTGCTGGATGGCTGGCTGGAAGCCCACGGGAAATATGGCACTTTGTCTTTGGCCACGGTTCTGGCCCCGGCCATCGACCTGGCTGACGCCGGCTTCCCCGTGACCCACGTGCTGGCCAATGCCATCGCCGCCGACCCCTTGCTGTGCCAGTTCCCTACTTCCCAACGGGTCTTCACCCGCCAGGGGAAGCCCCTGGGTCCCGGTGAGATCCTCTACCAGAAAGACCTGGCCCGAACGTTCCAGGCGGTCATCGAGGGTGGCCGGGACGCGTTCTACAGTGGTGAGATAGCCCAGGCCATCGTCAAATTCAGCGAGGAGCAAGGAGGGTTGCTGTCCCTGAAAGACTTCGAAGACTGCCGCTCCAACTGGCAGGAGCCCATATCCACCACCTACCGGGGTTACACCGTCTACGAGGCACCGCCCAACTCCAGCGGCCACGTTTTGCTCCAGGAGCTAAACCTGGTGGAGAAGGCCGACCTCAAGGCCCTGGGTTGCAACACCGCCGATAGCATTCACTTGATGGTGCAGGCCAAAAAGCTGGCCTTCATCGACCGGGAAGCCTACGTGGCCGACCCCGAGTTCGTCGACGTTCCTACGGCGGGCCTCATCTCCAAAGAGTACGCCACGTTCCGGGCCAGGCTGATCGACTCGGCCCGGAACGCCACTGGAGTTCGCCCCGGAGACCCTTGGCGGCACCAGCGGCGGGGGCCCGGTGGCCAGGAAGCGGGGGCCAACGTTGGGGGTTTACCGGTGGAAGAGGACACGACCTGTTTCGTGGTGGCGGACCGCTGGGGCAACTCCGTCTGCCTGCTGCAGAGTTTGCAGAGCGCCTGGGGTTCCAGCCTGATCGCGGGGAACACCGGCGTATTGCTCAACAACCGGATGACTTACTGGCATCTGGACCCCGGCCACGTGGACTGCCTTCAACCGGGCAAGCGGGTGCGTCACACCATGAACCCGGTGATGGTCTTCAAAGAGGGAGGCCCTTCATCCCAAAGGGGACCTGGCGCGGCCGAGACCCGGCAATTGGTGTTGGTGTGCGGAACGCCGGGCGCCGACACCCAGGTCCAGACCAACCTCCAGGTGATAACCCACGTGCTGGACTTCGGCATGACCGTCGCCGAGGCGGTTGAGGCGCCCCGCTGGCGCGACACCCAGAGCCCCACCGAGTCGAACCTGCCCCATGTCTGCGACGACCTGCTCCACTTGGAGGCCCGCTTCCCCGAACCGGTCCGGACCGGGCTGGAGCGGCGGGGTCACCGGCTAAACGTCATCGATCCGTGGGGCGCCTCGGGCAGCGAGATGATGATTCAGGTTAATCCGGAGACCGGAGTACTCCAGGGCGCTGCCGACCCCCGCCGGGACGGCTACGCCATCGGCTGGTAGGTGGGGCGGCGGCACGATGGCGCGCCGGGTTCCAGGGGTACCGGTCCGGAAGACTCCGGTGAGACGGCTCGGGCCGCCCTCACCTGTCCTTGACTAGACCAACGTCTTGCACTATTCTGCCTTTGCCCCCGGCCAAGGCCTATAGCTTGTGGGCGGAGCCGGGAAAGCTCCCGTTTGCCTAAAAACCTGTCGAGTGTCACCGGCCAGCCTGCAGACGGGCCGGCAATTGAATGTGAGGAGGCGTGCCATGGCGTTCAAACTCAATCATCTCCACCTGAAAACCCCGGACCCGCGGCAGACGGCGCAGTGGTACGTGGACAATCTGGATGCCACCATAGTGTCGGACTCGGCGCCAAACGCCTACCGTCTTGACCTGCATGGGCTCCCCTTGAACGTTACCGGGTTCATCGATGGGCAGACCCACCAGCAGTTGTACGGCATGGAGCACATTGCCGTCGACACCGACGACATGGATGGAGTGATGGCAAAGCTGAAGACCGCCGGCGCCCGCCTCGTGGAAGAATTGAAAGGGAGCAGCGGCCGGAGGGTCTGCTTCTTCGAAGGCCCCCAGGGCGTCCTGCTCGAGGTCATAGAGGTACCGAAATAGCCTTCCCAATCCCCGCCTCCCGATATCCAAACCCGACGCGCGACGGAGTATCCGATGATTTACGAGTTTCGATATTACACGGCAGTGCCAGGAAAGCTCCCGGCCATCAACGACCGCTTTGCCAACCATACCATCGGCATTTTCAAGAGTCACGGCATCGGGATCATGGGGTTCTGGACCGATGAGATCGGCACCAGCAACCTGCTTACCTATGTCTTGACTTTCGATAGCATGGCCGACCGCGAAGAGAAGTGGAACGCCTTCCAGGCCGACCAGGGCTGGCAGCGCGTTCGGGCCGAGTCGGAGAAGGGAGGCACGCTGGTGGCCGTGGTCCGCAACGCTTTCCTGCGGCCCACCCCCTACTCTCCCCAGCCCAGCCTCAAGTCCAACATCCAAGAGTTGCGGGTTTACGACACTATGCCCGGCAAGCTGCCCGCCCTCCACGACCGGTTCTCCAACCACACCATTGGACTGTTCGAAAAGCACGGCATCGAAAACATCGGCTACTGGACCGAGGAAGTGGGGATTAGCAGCCGCCTGGTGTACATGCTGGGCTATCCGAGCCTGGGTGACCGGGAGAAGAGTTGGGAGGCGTTCCAAGCAGACCCCGAGTGGCAGAGCGCACGGGCCGAGTCGGAAAAGAACGGCCCCCTGGTTCGAGTGAGCCGCCACTCAATCCTACGGCCAACCCCTTATTCGCCCAGGTAGAACCGTGGGCCCGGACTGGCCTGGGGCGGTGCGGTCGCGGGAGATTCAACACCAGGGTACTGCGCCCCGGTGCTAACCGGATTGAACCGCGCCTCGAGTAAATGGAGGATCGTGGAGCGACAAAGGTGACCAATTTGGCCCAAACGGGCCAGCGGATCAGGGGCCGGTTTCTGGTTTCGTTGGAGTACTCTGAGTACCGAAAGCTATGGCTGGCCACGCTGTCCTCCCAATCCGCGGTGTGGGCGCTGATCGTAGCGAGGGCCGCCCTGGTCCTGGAGTTGACCGGATCGCCGGCCTGGACGGGATACGTTACATTCGCCGCCATGATCCCCTCGATCCTTGTTTCCCCCCTGGCTGGATACCTGTCCGACCGTTTTGACCGGCGCACCGTCCTGGCATGCGCCTACGGGATCAACCTGGCCCACAGCGTGATTTTGGCGGTCCTGGTGGCTTCCGGCGCCGTCGAAGCGTGGCACGTGCTGCTGCTGGCGATCCTCAATGGCTCGGCCAGGGCCGCGCAGATGCCATCGGCCCAGGCTCTGCTGGCCAACCTGGTGCCCAAAGCGGGCATCCTCAACGCCGTTTCTCTCTATCAGGCCACCCAGCAGGGTTCCCGCTTCGTGGGACCCTTCTTGATCCTGGTGGTGCTGTGGATCACGGGGCAGGAGGATTGGGTGTTCTTCCTCTGCGCCGCCCTTTACTGCAGCGGGCTCTTTCTGATATTGCGGATTCGCACCCGCTCAACGGGTGTAGTTGAGAAAGGAGCGGGCCCGAGGGTGATCTTGCGCAACGTGACGGCGGGTTTGCAGTTCATGTACCACCACGCGCTAATCGTTTCCATAGTTTTACTGGTCGTGGCCCACTGTGCCATGACCATGTCCTTTGAATCCCTGTTCCCGGTGCTTTCGAGAGACAAGCTGGGGATGGAAGACGCCAGCATCATGGGAGGCACCAGCTACTTGATGGTGGGCTACGGCGCCACGGCGCTGGTCACCTCATTCGCCCTGGCCGGGGTCCAAAGCGAACGGATCAAAGGCAGAACGTACCTGGTCATGGCGGTCCTGAGCGGCCTCACTCCCATAGGTCTGGCCTTAGCCCCCAACATGCCGCTGGCGGTCCTCGCGACGGCAGGAATGGGTCTGTCCCAGGGCGGATTCATGACCCTGAGCCACGCCATGGTACAGACCATTGCCCCCGATGCGATCCGGGGCCGTTTGCTGGGAGTGTACGGCTGGCACATTCAAGGCTTCATGGCCACCTTCAACCTAGTCAACGGCACCCTGGCCGGCTTCACGGGGCTGACCGCCGCCATTGTACTGGGGGCCGGCGGGGTGGGTTTCCTGATAATGTTAACCTTAAGCATGGGGAGGCTCCCTTTGCGCCAGTTGTACGCAAGGGGAGTACCGGCAACCTAGGGGCCGTTACACTCGGTGAATCGCGGCCGGGGATCTTTGAGCCGCGAAAGAGGAGCAACGCACCATGGATGTGGTCCAGTTGAGGAAGCAAATCCCCGTTTGCCAAGCGATGACCTACATGAACACGGGCTGGTCGGGGCCTTCACCGTTGCCGGTGGTCGACGCCATCAAAGAGCGCCTGAACCTCGAGATGACCCGGGGTCCCACCAGCCCGGATGTCAACTCGGCCGGGAAGGAGATCCAAGCCCAGGCCAAAGAAGCGGTCGCCCGGCTCTTGAACGCCACGCCGGAAGAGATCTGCCTGACCAAGAACACCACCGAGGGCCTCAACTTCGTCATAAACGGGCTCCCCTGGCGGCAGGGAGACGAGATCATCACATGCAGCCTGGAACACAACTCGGTGCTGGTGCCCAGCTACTACCAGCAGCACCGGCATGGGGCCGTGGTCAAGGTACTTGACTTCGCCCCCAACGAGAGCCAGGATTCGATTCTCGACAAGATAGAGGCAGCGGTCACCGAGCGCACCAAGCTGGTCTTCCTCAGCCATGTGGAGTACTCGTGCGGCCTGCGGATGCCGGTCAAAGAGATAGGCCGGCTGATTCGGAACCGGGGCGGGCTGATGCTCTTGGACGGCGCCCAAACGGCGGGGCACATCGATCTCGACATGCGGGATTTGGGCTGCGATTTCTACTCTATCCCTGGGCAGAAGTGGCTGCTGGGCCCGGAAGGAACCGGGGCGCTATACATCCGGCGGGAGCTGATTGACCAGGTTGCGCCGGTCAACGTCGCCGGGAGAGCGGCGGTGCGGACCGGAAATCCTTATGACTTTCAGCCCAGCCTATCCACCATGGAGAAGTTCCAGATAACCTCCACCAGCGCGCCGTTGCAGGCCGGCCTGCTGAGGACCCTCGAGTTTATCCAGGACATAGGAGTCGGGGAGATCGAGAAGCGAAACCTCGACCTGGCCGGGAGGATGAAACTGGCGTTACGGGAGACGCCGGGGGTGAGGGTTCTTTCACCGCTCGACCGCCAGGGTTCCTCGGGTCTGGTCACTTTCAACATCGGCGGCGTTAGTCCGGATGAGGTCGTGTCCCGCCTCTGGGAGAAGCATCGCATCCTGCTTCGCACGGTGTCCTTCCCCTCCTGCATCCGGGCCTCATTACACTTCTTCAACACCGGAGAGGAGGTGGACCAGGTGGTGGAGGCATTGCGAGGGATCGCGCGCTAGGCCAACACAACCCGCTCAAGCCCGGCTTCGGGGCAAGACAGGGCGGATCGCCCATCTCTACAGAGGTGCTTCTCCTCTAGCCCGGTGTTCCGCCATATAGGCGGCCGCCTGAGACCTCCGAGATACCTCCAGCTTGCCCAGGATATTGCTGACGTAGTTCTTCACCGTCTTGTCGCTGAGGTTGACCTCCTGGGCAATCTCCCGGTTGGTGCACCCTTCGGTGATCAACTTCAGGATGCGCTGCTCCTGAGCGGTTAGCTGAGCCCATCTCTCGTCGACCCATCGGCCTCGCCGGAGTCGCTCCAGCACGCAGGTAGTTACCGCCGGGTCCAATAGCGATTGCCCCGAGCCCACCCGGCGGATGGCTTCCAGTATCTCCGGGGCGCGGGCCTCTTTTAGGAGATACCCGGACGCGCCGCCCCTGACGGCGCAGAATCACGCTCCGGCCCGAGCCGAAGCGGTCCACGTCCACCGCCAGCACCACTTCTTCCTCTTGGGAGCCGGCGCCTGGGTCCGCGGCATCCAGGTCCGGACCGTGGGCCGCGGCTTCTATGTCGGAAAGCCGGATCAGTGTGTCCTCGGCCTGGTCGGGGAACTCACCCAGTACCCGGGCGCGGAAGATGGGGTTGTCCTCTCCCCAGGTCTCCCGGTGCTCCCCTACCCACTTGGCCGACGTGAGCCCGGGAATCACCATCTTGCCTGCCTGAACGTTGGGGCTGTCCAGCGCGGAGATGGTAATGGTCTTATACAGGTGCCGTTCCTGGTAGAAAGCCCGGCGGAAGGCCCCTGAAACGGTGGTGGGGTTTCCAATGAGAAGGAGCAGGGGATCAGCCGCGGTCGTTACCGCCTCGATGGCTTCGTGGATCTCGTCGCTGACACCCTCGGCCTCATCCACCACGATCAGCATGTTCGGGCTGTGGAACCCTTGAAACTGGTCGGCGGTATCGGCGCAAAGGCCCAGGGCGAAACGGTCCTCGGCCAGCTCCCAGCGAGTGTCCAGCATCTTGCCGCCCAGCGTGTCTTTGGCCTTGCGGTGCAGCCGGCGTATCTGTCGCCACAGGATGTAGCGCACCTGACGAAAAGTCGGGGCGGTGCTGAGCACGATGGCTGGGTCGTGGCAGTGGCGGAACCAGAGGACGGCCACCGCGGCGCAGAAGCCCTTACCGAGCCCGTTGCCCGACTTGACCGCCACCCTCCGGTGCTCCGGCAAAGCCGCCAGCACTTCCTCTTGTTTGCTCCACAGCTCCACCTCGAGAACCTCGCGGGCGAATTCCAGCGGCGTGTACTTCACTTCGGCAGGACCGCCTGCCTTACGTTCAGCCACTCCCCGTTACTCCCGTATTTGGTGGCCGGAGCGGACCGCCACAGTCCGGGAAGGACCGGATGCCGGACGGGTCTCAGCCGTGGCCGTGGCGTGAGCAGCGGAGGGGCTGAACAGATAACCGCACTCCTGGCAACGGAAGACATCGTGGTCTGCCGGCCACTTCTTGTCCAGTTGAATCAACCGCGGAGAAAGGCAACGTCGACAGCGCAATCCCGATCACCTCCTGGAAATGTGTAGGGACGGCCCAACATCTTGTCGGGTCCGTCCCTGCTCATCCCACGCTATGCTTCGGCAATCGAGAGTGTCAACCGGGGCCGCGTCACCGGGGCGGCCCTGTATCAGAGGCCGGCGCTACCGGCGAAACAGTGGTTCACCGGCGTGCCCAAGAAACCGGTCCGAATCACCGGCCCAGAAGCCGGCGCCCCCACACGGGCGCCGGCTTCTGGGCAAGGATTGGGTCCCTTCAAGTCTAGTCCGGGCCGGGTACCCGGGGGCCGGGGTGCCGCCGCCGTTGGACCAGGTAGAACACCACCACGGAGACGGGCATGAGCAGGATCAGCACCCCCAGGCCGGCCACGATGGTCCACGGCCCCACTACCAGCACGCTGTCCAGCAGGTCTTTGATCCGCTCGAACAGGTCCGGGTCCACCGCCTCGCCGTGATGCCTGGCCAGTGACCCGAGAATTGACCAGGGCATCACGGATCAGTCCCCCGCGGCCGCGGCTGGCCGCGCCTGGTAGCGGATCGAATACCTCTCCTCTTTAATGGTGAAAGCGGCGAGGGCCGCTAAGAAGAGTAGCGAGCCAACAATGGCGAAGGGCAAGGTATAGGAGCCGGTAGCGTCTCTCAGAGCCCCGGCCAGCAACACCGCGCTGGCGCCTCCTACCTGGTGGAAGACGAAGGTTATCCCGGAAATGGTCCCCAGGGCCCGCACACCGTAGACGTCAGCGGTCAAGGACATTGTCAGCGGACCGGTCGCGATCCACGAGACCCCGGCCATGGCGGCGAACGCCCACAACCCGAATGTGGAGGAAGTGGCCAGCAAGACGACGTAGGCGCAGCCACGGATCAGGTACACTGCGGCCAGGACATTCTTGCGCCGAAACCTGTCCCCGAGTATTCCCGCTCCGATGCTTCCGGCGACGTTCAGGAGCATCATGAACGAGAATATCCAAGCCGCCATGATCGGGGAGGCGCCCACCTCTTCCTCCGCGTAAGCCACGAAGTGAATGGCGATCACCATCGTGGTGGCGCCGCAGGCGAAGAACGCGGCGGACATCTGCCAGAAGGGTGGGGACTGAAACGGCTGCTTCCACTGGTCTGTTTCCAATGGCCCGGATGGCTGGGGGACAACTCCACCAGCGCCGCCTGGTGGTTGGCCGGGCTTGCCACCTAACCGCTGCCCTAGTTTGTTGGGGCTGTCACGAAGAAACAGTAAGGCAAATGGCACCGAGAGCACCAAAATGATCAGGCCCAAGACGACCCAGGTTACCCGCCAGCTGGTGGCTTCGATCAAGTAGGCAGCGAACGGGACCAGGATTAACCCGCCGACGGACACTCCAGCTGAATTGATCCCCACCACCGTGGCCCGTTTACTCCGAAACCACTTGGACAGCAAAGCCGCCGTATTGGTCAATCCGCTACCGCTCAGGCCCGTGGAAACCACGACACCAAACATGAAGGCAAGGAACAGGATGTGGAAAGTGAAGGCAAGGGATACCGTGGCCAGACCGACGACTATCAGGCTGGCGATAATGATCCGGGCACCCATCCGGTCGAACAGGTACCCCATGAACGGCTGGGTTAGCCCGTTGACCAGGAGGCCCAATGAAACGGCCAATGAGATGGTCGTCCTGTCCCACCCCAAGTCGTCGCTCATGGGTTTGACGAATACGCCGAATGTCTGACGGGCGCCCACCGTGACCAGGGCTATAAAGAGACACGCCGCGACCACGTACCAGCCCTGGTACAGGCCGCGAGTCTGGCTTTCGTTTGTTGTCATTCCTTGTCGGCGGCCTTCGGGCCGGCCCATCCTGCGAGACAGCCCGGTGATCCCCTCACGTGCCGGTACCCTCCTCACCGCGCCATCCCGCAGTGCCCTCTTTTCAAAACCGGAGCATTCATCTTAACACCCGGCCTCAGGACCGCCTAGCCCGCTCCCGGGGGTCTTGGTCGCACCTGCCGCAAGAGGGACTGTATATTCTCTTGCTGAAACGAAAGACCAAAGCTGCCCGGTCTCCGCCGGGCCGTGCTTACTCCCGGCCTGGCGGAGCATCTTGGGCGTCTCCTCCAGTACGAACGGCGGTGAGCCGCGCCGGCAGCTTGGGACGCCGCATGGAAGCATAGGCCCCCGCGGAAAAGGCGGCGACCACCGAGGCGACCACCAAGGGAACACCGTAGCTGTCGTGGTGGTCAAACCACCAGCCCGAGGCAAAAGGCATCACCAGCCAGGCCCAACTGTAGCTCATGCCGATGAACCCCCGTAGAGTGGCGTAGTGCCTTCGTCCAAAGTAATCGCCTATGGTCCCCCAGTTTATCGGTGTGATGCCTTCCGAGGTCCCGCCGATGACCGCCGCGGCCACGATGATCCAAGTCCGGTCGGAAGACAGCAGAAGGACGAAAGCGATAACGTACAGGAGCATCCCTCCGCCCAAGACCGCCGGTTTCGGAGCCCGGTCGGCGAAGTATCCAAACAAAAGCTTGGAGGGGACGTTCATGCCGGTCCACAAAGTGTAGATCAAGCCCGCGGAAGCGGGATCCACCCCCTTCCATTGGAAAATCGCGATGAGGTGGACCTCCACCGCCGCCCTCGACGCCTGCCGCAACATGGTGCCAACCAGCAGCGACCAGTAGCCCCAGGTGCGCAGGGCCTCCTTCACGGTGTAGTCAACCTGGTCGTAGTCGCTGGTCCCTCTTATCGCCGAGCCCATTCGCCGCTGCTCCGCGGCCTTACTGGCGGCGGCAACCTCCTCCGGCGTCACCCCGTCGGGCAGCAGGCCGATGCTTTCCGGGGATTCCTTGAGGAATCGAGAGAGAGGCAGGACAATCAGCAGGTAGGCGCACGCCGCCATTACCGCGGCGGTCCGCCAGCTGTATGCGGCAATCACCAGGACCATGACGGGTATCATGGCGGTTGAGCCAAGATTTCCCGTGGCTTCGCGGATCGCCATGGCTCTCACTCGAAAACGGCTGAACCATTTGTTGACCATGGCCATCATGGCATCTTCAAACGCCATCGTAGCCCCAAAGGAAATGAACAACATGTAGGCCAGGGCGAAGATCCAGACATTGGTGGCAGTAGCGAAGATGATGAACCCGGCGCCGGCCAGCACCGTGCCGATGATCAACATCCTCTTGGTCCCGAACCGGTCCACCATGTAACCGACGGCAGGTCCTCCCAGGGCTCCCTCCGAACGAGCCAAGGAGAAAATCAGGGACGCGGTGGCCCGGCTCAGCCCCAGGCTGGTTTCCACCGGTATCAGGAAGACGGTGGCGCCCCGAGAGTAGAAGCTGTTGTTCACCGCGCCGATGAAGCTGACCAGGGCGAGCATTCGCCACCCGTAATACATCTTCTTCGGTCGGTGGAGATCAGATACGGTACTACCCATACGTTCCATCGTGGGTCAGACGTTTGCCGGAACGACCCTTTGCCTATTTTCCCGGTCCCATCGCCGGCCGGGACCGGCTGGTGCCGGATCGGCATGGTCGGGCGGTCCAGCGCCCAGTCTACCAACAAGCGCCGGTTATTCCCACCGTCTTGTCTGTCCGGTGGGCTACAAGGCAGCGTTCGACTGCGGCACAAATTGGAGTGTGTTACCCTGGTCGAGTCCCGATCCCACCTGGTGAACTTCCCGGCCAGAATCAGGCCTATCGGCCGCCTCCAGCCACGGGACGGCCTTGAAACACGGCGAAAAACAGCGCTTGGCGCCAAATCCGGAACTCTCGACAGAATCAGAGGTTGCGTTAGTAATGCGTTCCATCGATATTCACGCCCACGTCACGCCTGGAGCCTTCGTCCGGGCCACGGAATCGGGTGACAGCTGGTACGGCCTGAACGCGGACCTCCTCGGTCCCCACCGGAACAATCCCCGCACGACCTGGACGCCGGAGGAGCGGTTAGCGGACATGGACGCCTTGGGAGTGGATGTTCAGGTAGTATCGACCAACGCCTTCTTTTACGCCTACGAAAGGGATTCCGAGACCGCCGTCCGCATGGCCCGGGAGTGCAACGACCACGTGGCCCAGATGACCATGGACCATCCGGACCGGTTCTCCGGCCTCTGCCAGCTTCCCATGCAAGACATTGCCGCCGCCGTCGCTGAGTTGGAGCGGGGAGTGACCCAACTGGGCCTGAAGGGAGCCATGATCGGTGACCACGTCAACGGACGGACCTTCGATGAACCGGAGTTTCTGCCTTTCTGGAAGGCGGCGGAGCAGCTGAGCGCCGTCATCCTGATCCACCAGGGAGGCGCAACTGTGGTGAACGAGCGCACCAGCCGCTACCATTTGCCCAACACCATCGGCAACCTGGCGGACCGAGCCGTCACCTTCGCTTCCCTCGTCTTCGGTGGGGTCATGGACCGGTACCCCAACCTGAAGGTCTGTCTCTCCCACGCCGGCGGCTACACCTGCTTCGGCATTGGCCGCATGGACCGGGGCTGGCAGGTGCGTTCGGAAGCGCGAATCCACCTCCAAAAGCCTCCAAGCGCGTACCTGGGACGCTTCTACTACGACTGCATCACCCACAGCGAAGCCGCCCTGCGGATGGTGATTGATACCGTTGGCATCGACCGGGTGGTCTTCGGCACCGATTGGCCTTTCGACATGGCCATCGATTGGCCGGTTACCTGGCTTCTGGGCCTTGAGAGCTTGACCCAAGCAGAGAAGGAAGCGATTCTGTGGAAGAACTCGGAGAAGCTTCTCGACATCTAAAGTATTGTCCCGCCGTTATCCGGACCGCCATTTTCGGCTGGCCCAGCTCAAGGACCCCTATGGTAACCTCTTCACATAAGCCGCGAAAACAGGGCGTGCCCGGCGCCGGGCCACCCAACAAACTGCTGCCGGTATTGGCAGGGTTTACCCTAAAGCCGTCATTCCGAGGAGCCATGCGACGAGGAATCTGGTGCGAGATTCTTCCCGAGGAGCCTGGATCCACCACCCAAGACCCCTCGCTACACTCGGTGTGACATGTCCCGGGGCACTATTGAGGCGAGGCCGAGCCGGAGAACGAGTGTACCTCGCTCGTCCGGCCCCACCGGGCAACAAGGGTAGATGAGGAGTAGACCGTGGCGTACCAGCCTATCGAAAACTACGGCATCATCGGGAACATGCATACCGTGGCATTGGTGGGGATGAACGGCTCCATCGACTGGTTCTGCGACCCCCATTTCGATTCTCCCAGCGTTTTTGCCGCCATTCTCGATGAGAAAAAGGGGGCACTACAAGATTGCGCCCACCGCCGATGAGGTCACTAACAAACAGATGTACTGGCCTGAAACCGACATCCTGGTTACCCGGTTCCTCTCGCCGGACGGTGTCGGCGAGGTGATTGACTTCATGCCGGCGGGGTCATCAAAGTGCAACGGGGATACCATCAACTACTGCGCCGCGTCACCGTGGTCCGGGGCGCCATGGCGTTTCGAATGGAATGCTACCCGGCTTTCAACCACGCCAGGGATGCCCACGAGACGAAGATCACTCCCAAAGGGGTGACCTTTCGATCCAAACCAAAGCCGCCAGTCTACAACTCTCCGCCACGCTGCCCCTCGAGAAAAAAGGCTCCGGGGCGATAGCCGATTTCACGTTAACTGAAGGGCAAACGGTTACCTTTGCGCTGGGAGGGACGGCCTCCGAGTCCTTGGATAACACCAATCTGCTGACGGAACCGGAGGCCGACGAGTTCTTCAGGACGACGGTGGACTATTGGCGGCGCTGGCTCGCCCAGTCTTCCTACAGGGGCCGCTGGCGCGAGATGGTCGAGCACTCCGCGCTGACGTTGAAGCTGCTCACCTACGAGACCACGGGCACCATTGTGGCAGCCCCACCTGCAGCCTGCCGGAGGAGCTGGGAGGCCAGCGTAATTGGGACTACCGTTACACCTGGATCCGCGACGCCGCCTTCACCCTCTACGCCCTTCTCCGCATCGGATTCACCGATGAAGCGTCCCGGTTCATGGGCTGGATCGAAGACTGCACCCAGGACCTGAATCCCGACGGGTCCATGCAGATCATGTACGGCATCGACGGCCGCCACGACCTGAAAGAAGAGACACTGGACCACCTGGAAGGATACAAAGGCTCCCGCCCAGTCCGGATCGGCAACGGAGCCTACGGCAACTTCGAATGGATATCTACGGTGAACTCATCGACGCAGTATACCTCTACGATAAATACGGCACCCCGATCTCCTACGACTTCTGGACCATATTCGAAAACTGGTCAATTGGGTCTGTGACAACTGGCGGAGGACCGATGAGGGTATTTGGGAGGTCCGCTGGGGACGACAGCACTTCGTGTACTCCAAGGTAATGTGCTGGGTTGCCGTGGACCGCGGGCTCCGCCTGGCCGACAAACGCGCGTTTCCGGCCGACCGCGCCAGGTGGTACCGGACCAAGGACAAGATCTACGAGGAGGTCATGGAGCGAGGGTGGAATTCCGGCCTTCAATCCTTCTTGCAGTCTTATGGCAGCGATACCTTCGACGCCTCGACTCTGATCTTGCCTCTGGTATTCTTCATCTCGCCGACCGACCCCCGGATGCTCGGCACCATAGATGCCATCAACCGGTCGCCGGCGGTGGGAGGCTTGGTCTCCAATAGCTTGGTCCACCGTTACGACACGGGAAAAACGGCGGACGGGCTCACCGGCGAGGAAGGCACCTTCAACATGTGCACGTTCTGGCTGGTCGAGGCTTTGACCCGAGCCGGACGATTCGATCGGACCCGGCTCAACGAGGCCCGGCTCATGTTCGAGAAGATGCTGAGCTACGCCAACCACCTGGGGCTCTACGCCGAGGAGACCGGTCCCACCGGCGAGGCGCTGGGAAACTTCCCTCAGGCCTTCACCCACCTGGCTCTGATCAGCGCCGCGTTCAACTTGGACCGAGCCCTCGGCAGCCGCGAGGCCTCCGGAGGGTAGAGATGGTGAAGGTGAAACCTCCGGGGGACCGGTGCAAGCCCGCGCCGCCGGCCGGTCAACTTGGGCAGGTACTTGTCGTTCAAGCCCCTCCAGTTCGGCTCAGGACAAGCTCCGCGACACCTCTCATTGTTACCGTGAGTTTCTTCGTCGCTCCTCTCCCCAGAAACGTTCATGCCTTGATTGCGTGGGGCGCCATGGCCGGCGAAAATGGACACAGCCCTGTCATCCCGAGTCCTTCGCGGGGAGGACTCGGGATCTGGGGAGGTGGAGGAGAATCTCTGCCCAGATGCTTCGCCGCTGCGGCTGGCTCAGCATGACACTTGCGAAGCAATAACATCTTACAAGAATCAAATCGGCTGAGTCCTACAGTGCCGCCCAGGTCTAGATTTACATCGGCGATACTCTGCGACGTTCCCGCCCGCCATCGCCTTTCCGGCGAAGGCCGGAATCCAGAGACGCCCCAGCTACATCCCGGCCTTCGCCGGAAATAACGTCCGGGTAGCAATTCGTTTACGATTCACCAGGCTAGGGGCAAGCCGGAAGCCCCGGACACCTACCTTTCGAGTGCTCACCGGCAAATGCCGAGTGCACGATCCTTGAAGTTGTTGCCCCGCCTACCCCACTCCCGCCGTGCCTCCCCACGGCTGGCTGAATTTGATATACTTTGGTCTCGAAAGACCCTTCGAAAACGAGAGCATCTGTCCATCGGGCCGGGGCTTACGAGCCGGATCCGATTGTGACTAGGAGGTCCCAATGCGAGTAGTCCATTACGTCAACCAGTTCTTTGGAGGTATCGGCGGCGAGGAGAAAGCCAATATTCCCGTGGAGGTGCGGGAGGGCCCGGTGGGTCCGGGCCGGCTTCTCCAGCAACTCCTGGGCGACCAGGGTTCCGTGGTCGCCACTATCATCTGCGGCGATAACCACATCAACGAGGAACCGGAGGCCCTCAAGGCGGTAGTCCAGGCCCTGCGTGAGGCCCGGCCTGACGTCGTCATAGCGGGTCCGGCCTTCGACGCCGGCCGCTACGGCCTGGCTTGCGGAGCCGTGTGCCAAGCCGCCGAGGAGATAGGAATACCTGCCGTGACCGCCATGGAGCCCGAAAATCCGGGCGTGATCAGCTACCGGCGGTCCGTTGTAATGGTCCCCACCGACGCCGGCCCGGCCGAAATGCAGTCAATCCTTTCCCAGATGCAGCGCATCGCCCTGAAGCTCGGCGCCGGCGAAGAACTGGGGCCGGCCGAGGAGGAAGGTTACCTGCCTCGGGGAATCCGCAAGCTTGCCACGCGGCAAGGCCCCGGATACAAGCGGGCCCTCGCCATGCTGGTCAAGAAGCTCAACGGTCAGCCCTTCGTATCGGAAGTCCCCTTCCAGTCGCCCGAGAACGTCTCGCCGGCGGCGGCTCTGCCCGACCTGAGCCGCGCCACCATCGCGCTGGTATCCACCGGCGGGCTGATCCCTAAGGGTAACCCCGACCGCATGGTCGCCGGCAACGCCGACCGGTACCACGCTTACTCGATCGAGGGCCTGGCGAGCCTGACCAGCGACCGTTGGGAGGCGTTCCACAGCGGGTACTACAATCAGATTGCCAGTGATAACCCCAACTACATCCTCCCATTGAGCCACTTGCGCCACCTTGAGTCGGAAGGGATAATTGGCCAGGTGTGCTCGCACCTGTTCACCATGGCGGGCGTGAGCACCCCGGTGGCCAACTCCAAGGGCCTCGGAGTCAAGTTGGCCCAGGAACTCAAAGAGAAATCGGTGGATGCCTGTATTCTGGTCGCCACTTGAGGGACCTGCAATCGTTGCGGCGCAACGATAACGAAAGAGATCGAACGGGTGGGCATACCGGTAGCCATGATCACCGCCCTGTACACCCTGGCCCTCACCACCGGCGCCAACCGGGTGGTCAAGGGCTCCCGCATCGAGCACGTCTGCGGCGACCCGGATCTGGGCCCCGAGAAGGACTTCGCTTTCGGCCTCCGGATAGTCCAAACGGCGCTGGAGGCCCTCGAAACCACGGTCACCGGCCCCACTCTCTTCGAGCCGGGCGAGACCAGTTCCCCCAAGGAGGCGGTCCATGCGTCTTGAAATGGGCACCTTTCCGGTAAATGAGATAGTCTTCGGGTCGCAAACCCGGTGGACCGATGGACTGCTGGAGGTCTGCCGGGAGGACCTCATCCAAGCCGTGGCCGATGATCCCCGGATAAAAAAGATCGAGTTGGAGCTGACCAATCCTGGCGACTCAACCCGCATCTGGCCGGTGCGAGATGTCGTCGAGCCTCGCATCAAGGTCCGGGGACAGGGCATGGTCTACCCCGGAATCTGCGGCCGGCCCATTGCCACCGTCGGCGAGGGGCGCACCCATCGGCTGTCCGGCATGGGGGTGGTCGAAGTATCCGAAACCCTTTGGCACGAGTCGGGGGGAGACCATATCTTCGTTTACCAGGATATGTCCGGCCCCTGGGCCGAGCTTATCCCCCAGAGCAGCCTGATCAGCTTGTGCGTCGTTGTCGAGCCGGACCCGGCACTCGGGGTCGATGCCAGAAACGACGCCGTCCACAAGGCGGTCCTGACGGTTTCCGACCTTCTGGCCGCGGCCACCAGCGAGTTGGAGCCGCCGGAGATAGAAGTTTTTGAACTCAAGGAGCCAGACCCATCCCTCCAGAACGTAGTCTACATCCAGTGCCTCCACTCACCACAAGCCATGTCGGGTTCCCCGAGCACTTTCTGCACATCAACCTATGGCCTCACCCAACTCACCCCGCCCTGGCTGTTTCACCCGAACGAAATTATGGACGGGGCGATCACCGGCCCTTATCGCACCGCCTTCGCCAACTCTTGGACGGTGGCCAACAACCCGTTGCTGCTGGACCTGTACCGCCGCCAGGGCATCGACTTCAACTTCATCGGAGTCATCGCCACCCGGACCGAGTGGACCACCCAGCAGGAAAAGGAAATGACCGCCAACCAGACCGCCAAGCTGGCCAAGATGATTGGCGCCCAGGGCGCACTGGTTACCTGGGACGCGGGCGGCAACGAATTCATCGAGGTGATCCGCACGGTGCAGGCCTGTGAACACGTTGGGATCAAGACCGTGTTCCTTACCAGCGAAGATGATCCCACGGGCGCCGCGCCGACGATGCTGGAGCCGGTCCCCGAGGCCGACGCCATCGTGACCACCGGGTTCTTCAAGTCTGAGTTGCTGGGCATGAGCCCCCTGCCACCGGTGGAGCGGGTCATCGGCAACCCTCAATTTATCAGCGGGCAGCTCCGGGACCACTACGTCCCCACTGCGGGTCCGCTACCCGCTCCCCAGCGCTACGACGACCACTACGGCTTCGGGGAGATTAGCAGCCAAGGGTACTGAGGGGGAGATCGCCCTTTGCGCCTATTGGAGCGCAAATCGGCTCTGCTTTCAGGGCTGGTTTATGTGGCTTGTTGAGCAGGGTTTTGAGCAATGTGCGGGTCGATATGAATCGATGCTAGGCTCAAGAGAAGGGGGCCACCCGTGGCAGAAGCCATCGACCAGCCAGTGGACCGTTGCAAGTGCGACGCTACGCTCGACGAACCGGCCGGTACCCCAGTCGAAAACCGTGTTCCCTGTCCGTCTTGCGGCTCCAGGAACCGAGCTCTTGTCAGACGTTTGACGACGGAGATTGGGTTGAGCGCGCATCTGTCTGCACTCCAAGAGCGCCAAGGCGAAGTCATCAGCTTCTCCGAATCTGAGCGACAGGGGCTCGCCAGCGGAGCTTCCTTAGGAGACGATGGAGTCGACATGGTTCTTGTTGGGCCCAGCCCACAGGGCGAGCAAGACACGAAGGCAACGTGTGAAAGGTTGAGGGAGCGGCTTAACCTCGACGGTGCTAGCTGGACTTATGTTAGGGAGGGGAAGGAAGAGCCCGCAGATTGCGAACTGGTCGACGCAGGCAACGGCGAGAAAACGCTGAAAGTTCAGGTTGTCCGCGCCATTGTATCCCATGAGTTGTGGCGCGACCTGAACTCACGGAAATCTGCAACAAGATCCCTCTCGCCCGCGAAGGCCGTAGATGAGGTCCGGGCGGCCATTAAGAAGAAAGCCAACGACCGAAGGATTCCGGGGAACGTGCGATCACAGCTAGTCCTTGCTCTCGATGCCACGCGGCTGCCGGGCCTAGCATTCGACGCAATAATGCGCGAGTTTCGAACGAAGAACATGGCATGGACGGCTTCCCTTGGTTTTGCCGCAGTCTGGCTCGTCGGATCGGAACTGCGGTTGGTCTGGCGCCTAGATTCGTACAGCCTTTAGCGTTTTATTGCCAGTCTTCTCGGTGTATGACGACTCGCTTGCGGCGATCAACTCCTGCTTCTAATGCCTGACACAAAGTGCAAAGGAAGACCACCCGCCAGCGCACTTCCACGCGGTGTACGGTGATTACGAAATCACAGTGGCGATAGAGACTGGCGTCATGACAGGCCACTTCCCGAGGCGGGCTTTGAGGCATGTTGTTGAGTGGCACGCACTCCACAAAGAGGAACTGCTAGAAGATTGGGAGCTTGCTCAAGCACGGAGACCATTGAAAAAGATAGCTCCATTGGAGTAGACCTATGACCTCATGGGTAATTGAAGCGAAGTACCTTCGCGATTTCATTCTCCACCTGCGGTTCTCCGACGGCACAGAGGGTGACGTGGATCTCAGCCAAGAGCTGGAAGGCGAAGTATTTGAACCGCTCAAGAAGCGCGCTTTCTTCAAAGAGTTCACCGTTAGTCCTGAGTTCCACACTTTGATGTGGCCGAACGGTGCGGATTTTGCGCCCGAGTTCTTGTACCAGAGGGTTCAGATATCCGCCTAACAAGGCGCTGCAACGCCCAAGGTCGTGACCATCCCGGCAGCCCTTATATTTCAGATTGATATAGCATGATATCCGTGGTATCGTGCTATCGTGATAACGGGCTTCGCCGACAGCGGAACCGAGGACGTGTTCAACGGCCGAACACCTCCGATGCGAGGCGTACCTGTCCTCGATCTCTCTGGGGTGTCACGTTCCGCAAGCTTGACCAGCTTGACTCGGCGACTGAAATAAGCGACCTGGCGATACCCCGGGGAAATCGTCTGGAAGCGTTGAAAGGTGAAAGGCAAGGTCAGCACAGCCTGCGGATCAATGATCAATTTCGGCTCTGCTTTCGTTGGACCGAGGCTGGACCGGTTGATGTGGAAATAGTCGATTATCACAACTGATGTGGAAGAAAGATCGGGGCGATGAGTATGGTTCGAATTCCCGCATACCGTGAGCCAACCCATCCTGGCGACATGTTGCTGGAGGAGTTCTTGAAACCTCTGTCGCTCACGCAACGGGATTTGGCGGACGGAATCCATGTACCCTATCAGCGGGTGAATGAAATCGTGAACGGCCGCAGAGGCATCACGCCAAGCACCGCGTTGCGATTGGCGAAGTTCTTCGGCAATTCTGAGGGTTTTTGGATGAACCTTCAGCTTCGATGGGACCTTTACCATGCCAAGAGATCCGAGGCAGAAGAACTCCAAAGAATCGAAAAGGTAAACGCATAGAGACCGGCGGGCGAGGTACCGTGCCCGTTGCCGCTGGTATCTGCAGTCGGCGCCCCTCGCCTGACCCAATCCGTCCCGCCGTTGATAAATTAGGAGTGTGCCGATGGGAAACTCGTCCAACGACCCGGTAATCCTCGGAGTGCGCTACTTCCTGGCCCATACGCCGGGCCTGGTGGAGCACGGCTCCAAACCCGCCAGGGACCTGCCCAACGACCCCGGACTCGCCACGGCTCTGGCCTCCCACCTTCGCCCTTTTGAAGATGCGGTGGCCTATCCACCAAACCGGGCCTTTCTCGGTGGTATCTACCCGGACAAACTCTCCGAGCTTCAGAAGCCATGGTTCAACACGCAGGGCGAAGTGTCTCGCTGGGGGCCTCATGGCGAGATCATGCCCGAAGAAGAGTTCTATGGCCTCCTGAAGGTCGGCGACGACTTCGACCTCCTCTGGCTGGAGGAGAATTTCACCAAGAGCGTGGCTGCCACTCTCAAGAAGCACCCCTTGGTGTCGCAAGCCGATATCGAGCACTTGGGCGAGGGCCATCCTTCCTCGGAGATAGAATCCAGGCTTGGCGACCCTGGGGCCGCGCTGCCCCTCCGGTTGCGGGACGGCCGGACCGTCGGCTGCATCGTCCGGGCCCACGAACAAGACGCCACCCTCACCCCGGATGTGCTGCTGGAAAACCTGGCCTGCAAAGCCAGCGCCGCCATGGCCATGCGCTCGTTGCTGGCCCAAGATGGCATCGAGCCCGAGGGCATCGACTACATCATCAACAGCGGTGAGGAGGCCGTGGGAGAGCGCTACCAGCGAGGGGGCGGCAACCTGGCCAAGGCCATCGGGGAGATGTGCGGCTGCAACGGCGCCACGGGCTCCGACATCAAAGCTTTCTGTTGCGGACCGGTCCACGCCCTGGTGATGGCGGGGGCCCTGGTGACCTCCGGCGTGTTCCGCCGGGTCGCCGTGGTGGGTGGCTGCTCCCTGGCCAAACTGGGCATGAAGTTCCGGGGCCACTTGGACCACGACCAGCCCGTCCTGGAAGACATCCTGGCGGGGGTGGCCATAATCGTGGCGCCGAATGACGGGCGGTCCCCCCGGTTCCGGCTTGATTCCATCGGACGCCACACCGTGTCCGCCGGCTCCTCGCAGCAGGCTATCTTCGAGTGCCTGGTCTCGGAGCCCCTCCGCCGCCTGGGGCTGCGATTTCAAGACGTGGACAAGTACGCCACCGAGCTTCATAACCCAGAGGTCACCGAGCCGTCGGGCAGCGGAAACGTGCCCCTGCTCAATTACCGGCTCATCGCCGCCATGGCTGCCCTCGGCAAAGAAATAGACCGGGCGGACATCCCCAATTTCGTAGAACGCCACGGCATGCCGGGGTTCTCGCCGACCCAGGGTCATATCGCCTCGGGGATCCCGTTCCTGGGTCATGCCGTGGAGCAAATAATCGCCGGCGAGATGGAGCGGACCATGTTCCTCGCCAAGGGCAGCCTGTTTCTGGGCCGCATGACCCAGCTATCCGACGGCCTTTCTTTCATCTTGGAGCGCAATCAGTAGGCAACAGGGAGCAAGCGCGAAGTGCCGGCGGGCCGGCCATCTCGCACAGCCTCCTCAAGCATGCTATTATCGAAGCAATCATCGGTGCTACAAGGCGCCAAAAACAATGAGATTCGGCGGGCATTCCTTCAGGAAATCCCAGCAAAACAAGTGGGAGGTGGGGCGCCCTGAACGCTGTTTTCGAGGCGATCACCAAGTCCAAGATTAGGGCCGGCGGACCACCAACCAAGGCCCAAGTGAGAGGTACCAACGCATGGAACTGAAGAATATGAAAGTCATCGCCCTCGGCGAACGGGATGGGGTCCCGGGCAATGCCATCGCCAAGTGCGCCGTGAGCGCCGGTGCGGAGGTGGTGCTGGAGGCGACCCACTGCTTCGTTTGAACCTCAGCGGGCGCCCTTGACCTGGACGGTCAAGAAGAGATCAAGAAGCTGGTGGACCGGTTGGGGAGTCAGGACGTAATGGTGCTCCTGGGCACTCCCAACGCGGAGAGCAGCCGCCTCTACGGCCTCACCGTTACCGAAGGCGACCCGTCATGGGCCGGGCCCCTGGCCGGCGTCAAGCTGGACCTGCCCGTTTTCCACATCGCCGAGCCGGAGATCAAGGCTCAAATCGAGCCCGGCATCTATCAAGACGAAGTCGGCCTGGCCGAGATGGCACTGGAGACCGACGAGATTTTCGACGCGCTCCAGAAGGTCCGCAACGGGAGCGGGTAGCGGCCCGGCCGGCAGAACTTCATAAGTTTGAGGTTCTCTCCGGTGAGGCTTGGAGGACTGGGGAACAAAAACGCCTCAGTCAACTCGATTGCCGACAACTGTCATTCCGAAAGAAGCGAGGAATCTCGGTGTTACGCTGGGATTCCTCGTCGCTCTGCTCCTCGGAATGACATCCTGCAAGAACCCAGCTGACTTAGTACCGGACCCTGTCACCCGGCCCACCAGAACTTCGTCTAAGCATCTATCTATCTCGCCTTGCAAGAGGGTGAGAGGGGTTGGCCCTTCACACCCTCTTGCGGCACAGGCCAATACCCCACACCACTTCAGCCATTCAACGCTACGGCATCCTGGGCGGCGCTGGTGCCGGACAGGCGGCCGAAGACCATCCCCGCCGACAGCCCCGAGCCGCCGGGGTAGTTGTAGTAGAACAGCCCCCCCACCATCTCGCCGGCGGCGTAGAGGCCCGGTATCGGCTCCTGGCTGTTGGTCACCACCTGGCCTCGGGTATTGATTTTCACCCCACCGAAAGTGAAGCTGATGCCGGTGGTAACCGCGTAGCCCAGGTAGGGCGGCGAATCGAGGGGCTGGGCCCAGTTGGTCTTGGGCGGCGTGATTCCCGTGGTGCCCCTGCCGTCCTTGACGCTGGGCGCGAAGAGGACCTCGGTCTGCACCGCGGCATTGAACTCCTTAACCGTCTTTACCAGCCCCTCCTGGTCGATGTCCAGCTTGGCGGCTAGCTCCTCAATAGTGTCGGCCTCGGCCATGGTGACCTGAGGGATGCGGTACTCGTCGCGGAGCATGTCCTTGACCTTCTGGTCGAAAATCTGGAAGGCCACCCCTTGGGGCTGGGTCAAAAGGGCCCGGCCGTAGATGACGTAGGTGTAGTTTCGGAAGTCGGCGCCTTCGTCCAGGAACCGGTTGCCTTCGACGTTGACGATCATGCCCAGGGGATAGGAGTGCTTCTGGAACAGCTCGGTGATGGTGCGGTCACCGAAGGGTGGCGCGTTCATATCCCAGGCCACGGCGTGGCAGCTGCTGTAGTGACCGTGAGCCTGAGCGCCCACGTCCAGAGCCATCTTAATCGCGTCGCCGGTGTTGTAGGGAATGCCACGGACCTTGACCAGCTCCCACCCGGGCCCCAGGTAGCGGCAGCGCATCTCCGCGTTACTCTCGAAGCCACCCGCGGCCAGCACCACCGAGCTGCAGGAGATTTCCTCGAAGCCATCCGGTCCCAGCGCCCGCAAGCCGCATACCCGGCCCGTCTCGTCCTGGCGCAGGCTCACGGCCTGGGTCGAGTATCGTACCTCTATCCCCTCGCGCTGGCATACATCGAACTGTTGGTCCGATAGCCCTTTACCGGCTCCCACGGCCTCCACCAGCAGTCCTCCCCAGAACCGGTACTTGTCTCCATCTTTGAAGGCTTGCCGGCCGTAAGCAAGCACGAAGCGCACGCCCTTCTTCTGGAGCCACTGCATCGCGCCCAAGGAATTGCTGACCAGGATCTGGGCCAATTCCGGGTCCGATAGCCCGTGGGTTACCCGCATCATGTCCGCGTAATACTCGTCCTCGGTGTAGCTCCCGACCTCTACGGATGCCACCTCCGTCGGCGACATATCCGGGATCACGGTCTGCATGTCGTCCATGCCGTTGAAGGCGAAACGGATGATACCTCCGGTGAAATAGGTGTTGCCGCCCCGAAAGAACTCTGGGGCCTTCTCCAACACCAGCACCGAGCCGCTGATTTCCCTGGCGGCAATGGCCGCGCTAAGGGCGGCATTGCCGGCGCCGACTACTACAACGTCATATTTTGTTGCCACGGGACACCTCCGGATTGATTCGTGCGCTTACCTGCAGATGGTTACCGGACCTTATGATAACCCTTCCTGAGCCCAGGCTCAAGGAGCCGGGCTGCGCCGGCAGTCAGCGGTCAGCGGTCACCAGATTGCGACATTCAAACCGGGAAACTTGCCGTAGGGTTGCCCGCATATTAAGATACTTCGAGAACCTCAACCCAGGGCTTGATGACCGGGATGAGGGCGGCGAGACCGGAGTAAGCGGAAAACTTCGAAGTCATGGACCTTGATCAGTAACGAATAGGGCCGTGGTAGGGCAGCCAACTCCGAGGGGGGCAACACTGTGGAACCGGCGCTGGAAATCCAAATGGTCCGGGAGAACCTGGCGCTTGCCATCGCTTTCTGGGCCGGGACGAAGAAGGGCATGATTACGAGGGAACATCTACCCACCGGCAAGGTGACCGTGCCGTCGGATGACGGCCTACTGGTTAGGGTGTTCAATCCCCTGGAGTTGAAGAGCGACCGGGACCTGGCCCGCTGCGTCAGCAACCAGGTCCGGGGAGCCGTTGCCTTCTCAGCCCTGCAGGCCCACACCACACTGGCGCGGGTGTACCGCAACTCTCCGATCCAGGAGACCGAACCGGACCTGCAGGCCGCGCGGTGCGCTATTTATTTGTTGAGCAACACCCTGGGCCAGCGAATGCTGGCGCCGGCCTGGGTTTGCCCTCCTGACTATCGCCGGCTATTCGAGGTTCACCCGGTCTCTTTCGTCCTGGACGCCTCGGACCTGAACGGTAAAGCGGTTTATTGGGAAGACTTCGGAGGTCTCGAAAAGTACCTGGAGCTGCTAGAATATTGCATGTCTCAATTGGAGCAATCCGCGGCGGGCCCCGACGGAGCGGAGGGCGCCGACGCCGCACCTCCAAACCCTGCGGGGCAGCTTTCGATGGAGCTTCCCGAAGACAACCCGGTGGCGCCGTTCATCGGGGCGAGGTGCGTGGCCGGTCCGGAGGTGCGCTCCACCGCCAAAGAACTCTATGCCGGATACGTGGATTGGTGCCGGGACACCGGGCGAGTCCCCGTGGTCCAGCGAAGCTTCGGGATGGGCCTGACCAAGCTGGGGTTTTATCGCCGGCGCCGGGGCCGGGGCCGCCACTGGTGGGAGGGAATCGAGCTGACTGAAACCTCCCCTAGCTGAACCCTTGCCAGCCAGGAGACCGCCATGTCCTTGGACTATCTGGACCAGCTGTCCCAATTCGTCGTAGATACCCGCCTGGAAGACCTGGACGGTTCCACGGTGACCGCCGCCAAGGCCGTGGTGCTAGACACCATCGGCGCCATCTTGGCGGGCAGCCGCTTGCCGGAGAACGCCAACCTAGCCCGGCTGGCCCAGGGGATGAGCAGCGCCGGTCCGGCCACCCTGTTCGGGCACCCTGGCAAGGTCCAGCCCCCGTTTGCCGCGCTGGTCAACGCCACCGCCGGGGTCTCCCTGGAGATGGACGAGGGTAACCGTCTCGGCGGCGGGCACCCGTCCGTCCACGTCACTCCCGGTGCCATCGGTGTGGCGGAGGAGCAGAGGGCCGGCGGCCGGGCTTTGCTCGAGAGCGTCATCGTCGGCTACGAGGTCACCTCACGCATCGGGACCGGCACCAAGACGCGGGCCGCGATCCATTCCCATGGCACCTGGGGCACCATCGGCGCTGCGGCGGCAACCGCCCGGCTGATGGGGTTCGACGCCGCTCAAACCCGCCAGGCCTTGAACCTGGCGATGTCGATGAGCCCGGCCAACACCTGGACCCCCTGCCTGGAGGGGGCAACCATCCGCAACCTGTACCCCGGCCGCTCCGGCTTTCAGGGCATCATGGCGGCCCACCTGGTCGGCTGCGGATTCACGGCAGTCCAAGACGGCCCGGCGGACCTGTATCGCGATGTTCTGGGGGAGGGGTTCGACCCGGCGGCGGTGGTCGACGGCTTGGGCCGGCGGGGAGCCTGCCGCATCCAACAGAACTACTTCAAATTCCACGCCTGCTGCTTCTACAACCACCCGGCCCTCGACGCGGTCCAAGCTTTGCTGCGGCGGGAAGAGTTCGCCGCCTCCGATGTGGAGCACATCCGGGTTACCGCGCCGCCCATGGCTCTGACGATGGCCAACCCAGAGCCGGAGAACATGCTGTCGGCCAAGTTCTCCATCCCTTACGCCGTGGCGGCGGCCCTGGTGCACGGCAGCACCGGTGTTACCACCTTCTACCCGGAGAAACTGGCGGACGCTCAGACCCGATCGCTGGCCCAGCGGGTAGAAGTTGTGGCCGATCCCGAGATGAACTTGCGAAACTACGACCACCCGGCCTCCACCGTCACCGTGACGCTGAGAGATGGTCGCACCCTCCGGGAGAGCGTCACTGCCCACCATGGAGATGCCCGAAACCCGGCGTCCCGTGATGAACTGGTGGGCAAGTTCACCTTCCTGGCCCAGAACGCCCTGGGAGAGGAGAAAGTGCGGCAGGTCATTGCGGTGGTGGATCGCTTGGACGATATCGAGGACATCGGGGAGCTGACGCGGTTCCTGGGCTGAATCTTCTCTAAGAGCCGGCCAGGGTGACGTTGGGGGGCTTTCTTTTGAAAAAGAATGTCCCCCAAACCCCCTTAAGAAAACCAGTGCTGCGGTTTCCTTACCGGCCTCGCTCGTCACCCCATAGCAGGATGTGGAGACGGGTGGAGAACCTGAAGCCTTCCTCAATGCAGGCCTGAGTTATCCACCGGCTTCGGTTCTGGACCGCCTCCGGCGTTTGGCCTTCGGGCATCAGTATGACTCGTTCTTTCGGGAGGTTATATCTCTTGACCAGCGTTCGGACTTCCTCGACATCCTCCGGCGCCGCCACAACGAACTTGAAGTAGGCGTTCAGCAAGCCGCGATAGGTTTCCATCACCTGAGGCAGTTCCCGTCGCTCCTTGGGGTTCCCGGAGTTGTGCAGCTTGGGTGAAACGTTCCATTGGTCTACGTCCCGGATCAGCTCCGGCTCGGGGCCGACGGTGCCGTTGGTCTCCACCTCCAGGTAGAAGCCACGGTCCTTCAGCGACGCCGCCAGGAGCACCAGGTCCAGCTGTTGCAGCAGCGGCTCCCCTCCCGTGATGACCAGGTGGCGGCAGGAGTGCCTAACAATGCCTTCCTCCACATGCCGGACCTCCAGAGAGACCACTTCCTTGTCGCGCTCGTATTGTTCCCAATCCCAGGTGTACCTGGTGTCGCACCAGCTACAGGCCAGATTGCACAGGGCCAGCCGGAGAAACACCGAGGGGGTCCCCATCGTGACTCCCTCTCCTTGGAGGGAGTAGAATATCTCCGGCTTCCCGTTGGGCTGCTTGCTTACCCTGAGCACGGGTTAAACCGCTCCCAGCCGGGTCAGGAGAGGGTCCGGGAGACCCGCCTCCCGGAAGCCCTTGGCCCGAAGGACGCAGCTATCACAGGCGCCGCAGGGCATCTGCCCGCCCTGGTAGCAGCTCCAGGTGTGTTCTAGGGGCGCCTTCAGCTCCAGGCCCATCCTCACGATCTCGGCCTTGGACATCTGAATAATGGGGGTCTCGACCTTGATTGGCACTCCGTACTGAGTCCAGAGCTTGCTGCCGTAGCCCAGGGCCTCGGCCATCTTCTCGAAATACTCGGGCCGGCAGTCGGGGTAACCGCTGTAGTCGATGGCGTTGGGCGCCATGAAGAGCTTCGCCTCCACCTGTTCCGGATCGACTCCCTCGACTTCGAGCGCTTGGAGAATGCCGCTTTCCAGGTAGGCCGCGGCCAGTGCCAGGAAGAAGGTATTGCGCAACGGTACGTAGGTGATAGGAATGCTAACGCCCATTAGCTCGGCGGGCCGGTCCTCTGGGATGGGGAACCGGTCCGGGTTGGTCAAAGCCGAGTACCAGGCCACTTCGCGAAAAAAGGAGATGTCCAGTAGCCGGTGGCGAACCCCCAGCGTCTCCGCTATCTTCCGGGCGCAATCCACCTCCTTGCTGTGGGTCTGGCCGTACAGGAAGGTGAGGGCCGTCAGGTCGTCGGTCTCCCGGCGGGCGTGGGCCGTGACCGTGGTGGAGTCCAGGCCGCCGGAAAGGAGGCTCACGGCATAACGCTTCACTGAGCGTCCTCCCCATCACTGTATTCGGCGTACTGGTTAACGGACTCCCACAGCCTGACCTTGGCCGGAGCCACCCCACAAAGCTCGGTCACCTTCTTGAATAGCTCCCGGCTCATCACCTCGCAGGTGGGGTTCTCCGCCTCGAACTGGTAGAGCCTGCCCTCGGCCACCGGCGCCAGGCCGGCGATCAGCTCGGTGTCCCGGCTGTTGGCCAAAAACGCGTGGTCCCAGTTTTCGTCGATCCAGGCCTTGATCCGCCCCCGCAATTCGGTGAAATCAAACACTAGGCCCAGGGAGTTCAGGGTGGCCGCTTCCAGGAAGACCTCGGCACGGTAGGTGTGGCCGTGGGGGAAAGCGCACTTGCCCTGATAATTCAGCAACCGGTGGCCGCTATCGAAAATGATTTCAATTCTTATCAGGTGCATCTTCCGCCCCGTCGCCGGCATAGTTCACCGAAACGGACGTATGGATTCCGCCCCGCAGCCGGTAGTCCAGAGTCACCATCATGGACCGGGGCCGGCATGCCGCCACCAGGTCTTTGAGGATCCGGTTGGCGGCGTGCTCTTGGACAATGCCCACGTCCCGGTAGGATAGGAGGTAGTATTTCAGGGACTTCAACTCGATGCAGCTCTGGCCGGGCACGTACAGGATTTTAAGGGTCCCGTAGTCCGGCAGCCCGGTCCAGGGACAGACGGCGGTGAACTCGTCGGTCTCCACCGTCACCCGAGACTCTTGGTCCGGATACTCGTAGCGGAAAACCAGCAAACACTGGGCGTCGACGGCTTGCTCGCTCTTGACGGGCAGCCCTCGGCCCAGGTCTTCGTACTGCTTTTTCAGTTCTGGTATAGTAGCCATGGGGCCTACCTCCTTGACGCCGGAACTCGGCCATGGAACCATGATAGGCATCCTGTGATGGCCGTGTCAAAGCTGTCGACTAGAGTCTGGGAGGCGGCGCTGAACCCGTGGAGCAATTCGTCGAGCGCATACTGGCCCTGGTCGCCAATTTTGCCGATAGTATTGTAGACCTCCTGCCCGTGGGCTACGCCTTCGGCGCGGGGATGGTAGCCACGGTGAACCCCTGCGGCTTCGCCCTGTTGCCCGCGTACATCGCCTTCTATCTCGGCGACACCCCTCAGGGCTCCAGCGATGAACTGCTTCTATCCCGACTGCTCAAAAGCCTGTTGGTCTCCCTGACGGTAACCCTCGGGTTCGTCCTGCTGTTCGGCCTGGTCGGGCTGGGCATCAGCTCCGGGGGCCGGTTCATTGTCGACGTCATGCCCTGGGCCGGCCTCGCCATCGGCGTCTTCATGCTGGCGATGGGGGTGTGGTTATTGGCCGGGAAGAAGAACTTCTACCTCAGAGCGGCGATCTGCCTTTCCGCGAAGATAAACGTTGGCAAGGGCGGCAACATTCCATCTTACTTCATGTTCGGAATCGCCTACGGAATCGCCTCCCTGAGCTGCACCTTGCCGATATTCATGATCGTCGTGGTCAGCTCCTTGACCGGCCCCAGCTTCTTGCACGGGATGGCCCAGTTCATCAGCTATTCCCTGGGCATGGGGGCCACCTTGATGGTGCTCACTGTGGGGATAGCGTTATTCAAAAGTGTCGCCGCCAGCAACATGCGCCGGATTGTCCCCTACGTCGAGCGGGCCAGCGCGGGCATGGTCATCCTGGCCGGTGTCTTCATCGTCTACTACTGGCTGTCTATTGGCGAGCTGGGAGAAAGCATCCAGGATTTCTTCTGAGCAGCCCTACCCGGTAACGGGGCCACCGGGCAGGACCAACTTCCCGAACCCAAAATCGGGGCCGAACTCTCCAACGGCCTTTCACCGGAAGGAATTCCCCTTACCCAGACAAGGCCCGGACATCCGATCCAAGGATGTGATGAAACCCGATGCAGGAGTTGCAGAATGGCTTACACGCTGGCTGACCTGGAGGTCATGAGCATACCCGAGGCCCAGGCCCTGCCCCTGGCGGAGCGGGACCGGCTGCTCGACCTGATCATCGCCGACGGCCGGGGGCAAAGCACCGGGCAGACCTCCTACCGCACCGGCCTATACAACGACTATTTCGAAGAGGACCTGACGCGGATGCTGAAGGTGAAGGCCGTGAAAGTCCTGTGCCGCGGCACTACCGCCTCCGGGTTTGACGGAACGATAGTGGGCGGTACCGAGGCCGAGCAGTACCGGGCCGCTTTCCAACACGTGAAGACCACCCTGGAGGCTGCAGGCACCGGATTCAGCCGGGTGGTCAGCCTGGTAATATACCTGACCAACATGGACAACTGGAAGCAGCTCAACGAAATCTACCGGGAGTTCATCACCGACCCGCCTTGCCGGGCGGTCATCGGGACCACCGGCCTGGCCAAGAAACCTTTGGCCATCGAGATCGTCCACTGTACCGCCTACCGGGTGGCCCCGTGAACTGACCTGTCCCGGGCTCACATAGCAGGCGCTAGAATCAGGCGGTCACCGCGAGAGAAAAGCCCCGGGCAAGATGCTCTGTCCGGACCCGAGCAAAAGACGGCTTCGGGGCGCCGCGCCTCTAGTTGAGCCGGGGTCCTCGGAATGGGTTGCGCCTGGCCACTTCCTCTTGGAGGGTCCGGTTCCCGTCCTTGAGTAGTGGCAGCAACCGTCCCAGCCGCTCCCCGGCGGTGGACAGTTCCAGTAGTTCTTGGCGCACTTCGTTGGGAAGCTCCAGGTTGGCGGCGACGGCGTAGGATAGGCGAACCGGGTCCTGGGGCACCGCAACCCGCTCGGTCCATCCGCCGGTCAAGGCGGTCAGACCGAGCAGCAGCCGGGCGTACTCCCCGCCGATTTCAGCCGCGACTTCAGGCGAGACATCCCCGAGGTCCTCGTCCAGGTACTGGACCTGGCCCACCAGATAGGGAAGCCGCCGGTCGATCTCCACCGTCGTGAACCGCCGTTGGCCCCGGGTGACGATATTCATCCGGCCCTCTTCCAGGTGCTCGACGTGAAGAACCCGGGCCGACGTACCGGCCTGGAACGGCTCCGCCGGGCCGCCCACCTCCTGGCCTTCTTTGATCAACACGACCCCGAACGGCTCCTGCCGGTCGACGCAGTCACCGACCATGGTCTTGTACCGTTCCTCGAAGATATGCAGCGGCAACGCCATACCGGGGAACAAGACCACGTTCAGGGGGAACAGGGGCAGCGTGACCAAATCGCCGCCGTGTATGTCGTTCGGCTCATTCATGGTGCAACGGGTGTATTATCTCACCCCCGCGGCACTTGTTGCACGGGAACTGCCTCGAAACTAGTTCCCTCGCCCGGACCTCCCCATAATTAGCGGCTTTGGCATTATAATTCCCCGTGGAGTCTTGGATTGGAGGATTTAACATGCCCGTCGAAAAGGTCTCACCGGAGCTGGATCGCATCGTACCGCCAAACCCGAAAATCGAAATCCTGGCTGAGGGTTTCGGTGGTGACCAGGGGCCCGCCGAGGGACCCCTGTGGTGGAAGGAGGGAGGCTACCTCCTTTTCAGTGATATCCACAACAACCAGCGGATGAAGTGGTCTCCCCAGGATGGGGTGAGTGTATTTCTCGAGCCCACCAACCGGGCCAACGGCCTCACCAGGGACCTGCAGGGCAGGCTCATTGCCTGTGAGCACGAGACCAGGCGAGTGACCCGGTTGGAACTCGACGGCAGCCTCACCGTCCTCGCCAATACCTACAAGGGGATCCAGTTGAACCGCCCCAACGACGTGGTGGTTAAGTCCGACGGCAGCATCTACTTCACCGACCCGTGGACTGCCCGCCGAAACAAGGAGCAGTGGGACCTGGACTTCAACGGGGTGTATCGACTCTCGCCGGATCTGGCGACCTATACGCTATTGGTCCAAGATTTCGTCATGCCCAACGGCTTGGCCTTCTCTCCCGATGAGAGTGTGCTTTATGTAAACGATTCGCGCATGGGGCACATCCGGGCCTTCGACTTGCTGCCGACGGGATCGCTGTCGCTGCCCAGCGACCGGATCTTTTGCGACCTGCGCGGCGAGCGGCCCGGCGTGCCCGATGGCATGAAGGTGGACGTGGAAGGGAACATGTACTGCGGCGGCTCCGGCGGCATCTGGATCATGGACCCTTCGGGCAAACACCTGGGGACCATAGTGCACGGCGAGCCGGCAACCACCAACGTTGGCTGGGGCGGCGACGACTGGAAGACGCTGTTCTTCACCACCCGTGGTTCCCTGGGCCGGGTCCAACTGAATATCCCGGGTATCCCGGTGCCCGTGGCGAAAGCCGGGTGATCCGGCTCTGAGCCCTCACCGGGACCGTTACCCGGTCAACCACCAACTTCGCGAGGAGGCAACTAGATGGCACGACTATCCAACATTACCAGGGACGAGCTAAAGCCCGAAGACCAGAGATACTTCGACGAAATCGCCAGCAGCCGGGGAAGCGTCCGGGGCCCGTTTGGCGTATTGCTGCACAGCCCAAATTTGGCTTCCCGCGTGGCCGCCACCGGCCACTACGTTCGGTTCGACTTTGCCATTCCCGAGGCGCTGAAAGAGGTGGTGATCATCACCACGGCGCGGGAGATCAAGTCCCCCTACGAGTTCGCTGCCCACGCCCGGCTGGCCCGCGCGGCCGGCGTCTCCGAGGACACGATCCGCTCCATCGCCGAGGGCAGGGCCCCCCAGGGGCTTTCCAGCGACGAGACGATGCTGGTCAACTACGTGCTGGAACTGCTGCGGCAGCACAAAGTCAGCGACGCAACCTACGACGCGGTCAAGAACCGCTACGGGGTTCAGTCTACAGTGGACCTGACCGTGCTCATCGGGCACTACCTGCAGGTGGGTCTGGTTCTGGCCGCCTTCGAGGTGGAGCTGCCTCCGGGAGTGACCTCGGAGCTACCCGCATAGCCCCTACCGGGACCGTTACCCGGCCGACCGACAACTTTCTGAGGAGGCTGGCAAATGGCACGTGTACCAAACGTCAACAGGGACGAGCTAAAGCCTGACGATCAGAAGTACTTCGACGAAATCGTGGGCACCAGAGGGAGCATGCGAGGCCCCTATGGCGTAATGCTCCACAGCCCCGACCTCGCCGCCCGCATGGCCGCCACGGGAGCCTACGTCCGGTTCGAGTTCGACCTACCCAACCCTTTGAAAGAGGTCCTGATCCTGACCGCCTCTCGAGAGTTGGACTCCCAGTACGCGTTCACCGCCCATGCCAAGCTGGCTCGGGAGGCCAAACTCTCTGAAGAGACGATCCAGGCCATTGCCAGGCGCACCGCTCCCCAGGGCCTTCCTGCCGACGAAGCGATGCTGGTCAAGTATGCGCTGGAGCTGCTGCGGGAGCACAAGATCAGCGACGCCACCTACAACGCGGTCCAAGACCGGTTCGGCGTCCGAACGACGGTGGAGATCACCGGGCTCCTCGGCCACTACCTGTTTGTGGGCCTGATTCTAGCCGCTTTCGAGATCGACCTGCTTCCGGGGATGATCGCCGAGCTACCTGAATAGACCCGCTGGCGTAGTTCCCCGGCACACGGCATTAGACTGCAACGGGTGCCGCCCGTCGCCGCACCAGGGCGGTGAGAGCAGCCAGAGCTGGTGGTTATCCCAACATGTGGTTCGACAAGCTCACCACGAGCGGGGCAGTAGCGCCCTATCCGTTCGTCCTGAGCGTGTCGAAGGACCGCCGGCTCCAGGTCCCGAAGTCTTGAGTAGTTGCCCGGCGCAAGCCCGCCAGTGTCACGGCAAGGCGTCCCGCAGCACTTCCACCAGGTGCCGGGCCGCGCGCCCGGTGCCCTGCTCTATCTGCTGGCGGCAGGAGACACCCGACACTGCCACCTCCCAGTCGGCGCCCTTGGCGTTGACCGCCGGGAATAGCGCCTGTCCGCCGATCGCCATGGATATCTCGTAATGCTCCCTCTCGTATCCGAAGGACCCCGCCATCCCGCAGCAGCCCGCGTTCACCGCCTCCACCTGGTACCCGGACGGCAGGCTGAGGGCGCGTATCGAGCAGTCCATACCGGCCAGGGCCTTCTGGTGGCAATGGCCGTGGAACAGCACCTTCTTGGGCACGTCCCGAAACTCCAGATCCAACTCCCCCCGATCCTGAAGCATCATCAGGAACTCGTCAATCAAATACGAGTGCTCGGCCACCATGCGTGACTTCTCATCTTTCAGGAAGTCCGGGTACTCGTCTCGAAGGGTAAGCAGGCAGCTTGGCTCGCAGCCGACTATTGGAACACCCTGGCTGGCGTAGCCGACAAGCAGGTCCACGTTGTAGCGGGCCTGGGTGGCCGCCTCACCCAGCAGGCCCTTGGAAATCATGGGCCGGCCGCAGCACCCGGCGTTGGCCAGCTCCACGCGGAATCCCGCCGCCTCCAGCAGTTCCACGGCGGCCCGGCCAACCTGAGGGTAGTTGTAGTTCATGAAAGTGTCATTGAACAACACCACTGTCCGCCCCCCCTCACGAAGGGGGTATACAGGGGGATTGCCCTTCCGTTGCGAGCTGAACCACTTGGGCAACGTCTCCCGGACAAAGGGCGGGAGCGACCGCTCGGGATGGACCCCCAGAACCCTCCCGGCGAACAGCTTGCCCAGGGGACTCCGGGCTACCCAGTTTGAGATAGGCGCAAACTTGCTGCCCATCCGGTTAACCCGGTTTATGTGGGCAAACACCTTGTTCCGCAGGGGCCGGCCGTTGGCCGTATAGTACCGGTCCAGAAACTCGTACTTGAGCTTGGCCATGTCCACCCCGGAGTCGCACTCCGCCTTGCAGGCCTTGCACTCCAGGCACAGGTCCATGGCCTCGAAAAGCCGCTCGCTGGTAATGGTCCCTTCCGGCAACCGGCCCGACAGCGCCGCCCGCAGCAGGTTGGCCCGGCCCCTGGTTGAATGCTCTTCGTCCCGGGTGGCCATGAACGAGGGGCACATCGAGCCGTCCAGCTTGCGGCAGGCGCCCATGCCGTTGCACATCTCCACCGCGCCGGCGTAGTTGGTATCCAGGGAAAAGTCCAGTTTGGTGGGAAAGGGCGCAGACCGGTAATCGGGGCCGAAGCGGAGGTTCTCCGTCATCGGCGGGCAGTCGATGATCTTGCCGGGATTCATGATCCCCTGGGGATCGAAGGTGTTCTTTACTTCCCGGAACATCTCGTAAATCTCCGGGCCGAACATCTTCTCGGTCCAAACACCGCGAACGATCCCGTCCCCGTGCTCGCCGCTCAGCGAGCCGCCAAACTCCCGCACCAGGTCACTGATCTCGTCGGCGATGGAAACCATGGTGCCGATGCCCTGGGAGTCTTTGAGGCTGACCAGCGGTCGGACGTGGAGACAGCCGACGCTGGCATGGCCGTAGTAGGCCGCCTCGGTCCCATGGTTGCGAACAATCTCATCGAACCGGCGCACGAACTCCCCCAGGTTCTCCGGGTCCACCGCCGTGTCCTCCACAAAGGGAAGCGGTTTCGCGTCTCCATGGATGCTCATCAGCAGGCCCAGCCCGGCCCGGCGCAGATTCCACACATTGGCCTGGGCCGCCTTGTCCAGCATGTTGACGCACGCGTACCCGAGGCGCCGGTGAGCCATGTCCTCCTTCAGCGCGTTCATCTTCGAGGTTAGCTCAGCCTCGGATTCACCGTAGAACTCCACCGCCAGCAGGGCGCCCGGGTCCCCTTCAATGAAGGACATCCCCCGGGAGTGGCCCAGCGACTCCCGGGACCGGTCCAGCAGTATTTTGTCCATGACTTCCACCGAAGATGGATCGTGCTTCAGAACCTCGCGGGTGGCCTCGCTGGCCTCCACGATGCCGGTGAAGTGCAGCACGGAAATGGCGGTCATCGCCGGCCGGGGCACCAGGTTGACCTTCGCTTCGGTCACCACGCAAAGGGTGCCCTCCGAACCGACCACCATCCGGGATAGATTGAACGGGTCTTCGCTCAGAAACTCGTCCACGTTGTACCCGCTGACCCTCCGCATGATCTTCGGGTACCGGGCCACGATCTCTGCCAGGTTTTCCCGCGCTATCCGGTGCACGCCCCGGTAGATGTCCGATTCCAGGCCGGCGGCGCTGAGCTTGGATTCCAACGAGTGGGCTTCCAGGGGGCTGAAGTGACACTGGGTGGCGTCGGCCAGCACCACGTTCAGCTCTTTGACGTGGTCCAGGGTCTTGCCATAAATGACCGAGTGAGCGCCGCAGGTGTTGTTGCCAATGCCGCCGCCAACGCAGGCCCGGTTGGCGGTGGTAGGGTCGGGAGCGTAGTGGAGTCCCTGAGCCAGTATCTGTTTATTGAGCTGCTCCAGTACAATACCCGGCTGGACCCGCGCCCAGTGCTCCTCCCGGTTCACCTCCAGGAGTTTGTTGAGGTACTTGCTGAAGTCCACCACGATGGCGTGGTTGACCGTCTGCCCGGCCAGCGCGGTTCCTCCGCCACGAGGCAGCACCGGGACGCCGTTGGCCCGGGCCAGTTCCACCACTGCTACCACGTCCTCCACGCTGCGGGGAATGACCACCCCCACCGGCTCCATCTGGTAGATACTGGCGTCGGTGCTGTAGAGGATTCGGGAGAACTTATCGAAGCGTACCTCCCCGGACACCCTTCGCCGCAACTCTTGGGCCAACTCCTCACGCTCTTTGCCCCGTATCCGGGCCGCCGCCGAGGTTGCCAGTGCCATGTCGTATTCTCCACTAAACCTTAGCGCTCAGCCATTAGCTGGTAGCAGTCAGCTTATCTCAATCGATGGTGCGGCTTCAACCGAGCCCAATACCCACCTCGCCCAGCCCCGGCGCAGCATTGTGACGGGTCTCACGCCGATGATAGACTGGCGCCACCCACCAAGGAGGTGTCAAATGGTCAACCAGGCACCCCGCCCGGAAACCATCGATAAGCTCGCGCGCGGCGTCTACCCGGCCTTTGCGATGCTGGCCGGGATGCAGCTTGACCTGTTTACGCCCCTCAAGGATGGACCGAAGACCGCCGGGGAGATTGCCGAGGCGATCGGCGTCGGTTCGGCGAAACTCCGGCCCTTGCTCTACGCTCTGGTGGTTGCCGGTTTGCTGACAGTGGAAGAAGGCTTGTTTTCCAATACCCTGGAAACCGCTCATTTCCTGGTCCGGGGCAGATCGGCTTACATGGGCGGCAGGCATGAATCTATGGTTGAGACGTGGAACGCGGTGCTCAAGACAGCCGAGTCGGTCCGCACCGGCTCGGCTCAGGCTAAGATCGACTTCTCAGCTTTGTCGCCGGAAGAAGTGAAAACAAACCGGGGACGCAGGCACCTCGATACGATGGCCGCAGGGCGGGACCTGGTAACGAGGTATGATTTCTCGTCCTATCGCACCCTGCTGGATGTCGGGGGAGGCTCGGGGGGCCTTGCCATCGCGATCACCGAGGCCCATCCCGGTATCCGGGCGACCGTGGCCGATCTGCCCAATGTGGTTCCGGTCACTCAATATTTCGTGGAGGAAGCAGGCACCACCGAAAGGGTCCGGGCAGTTGCAGCCGACATCCTCGAAGGCTTGGCCACGGGTCCCTACGACGTTGCGGTCTTGAGGAACTTCATTCAAGTATTGTCAGTCTGTCAGGCGCGCGTTGCCCTCCGTAACATCAACCAGGCTATCAAAGCCGGTGGCTCTATCTATATATTGGGGTCGATTATTGCCGATTCGCGGATCTTTCCCCCGGAAACGGTTGCATCCAACCTGTACTTCCTGAATATCTACGACGGAGGCCAGGCTTACACCGAAGGAGAGTATCGCGGCTGGCTGACCGAAGCGGGATTTGAGGACATCGAGCGCGTCGTTCTACCCGGCGCCACCAGCATTATGAGGGCCCGGAAGCCGGCTTAACGTGCACAAGTCCTTAGTCTCGACCTAAGTTGTACGGCTCCCCTCTCCCGTGGGAGAGGGGTTTGGGGGTGAGGGCTGCCCACCATCGCCGCCACGTTGTCGCAGGCATCGCCCCAATGCTAAACTGGTGACAAGCGCGGTTGCCGGAGACTTCGGCGCGTGCTCGTAGCCCGGTGGGCGCGCTCCAAGGTTGGCGAGAGGGGGTTTATGCCAGACTGTATGAAACCCCTGCGATAAGAACCGCGCCTCGGCGCAACAGCTCGAAACACCACTAGCTGCGACCGAGACGGCTCTGCTTTCAAAAGCGTCTTGTATGGTTCGCACAGCAATATTTCGAGTATTATTCGGATCGGCATAAACAATGTTAAGCCGCATACGCCAGCAGAGATGGTGACCCTATCGCCAATGGTCAGGACATTCTGCAGCGTATCTATATCGAGCATAAAGATGCGGACGACGTAGGAAGTTTCCCTGAGGAGACAGCCGTTGGACATGTCATTGCAACGCGAACTCAGCCAGCTACTGGCCACACTGAGGCGCGAGGGGCGGCAGGTAAGTGGTCTTGAACCGCAGCTAGTGCCGCCGGACAAGGCAACTGCGTATAATGTCGCCCAGATGGTAGCCGAAGAGTTGGGCTGGGCGGTTGCTGGCTGGAAGATCGCCGCGGTGAAGCGAGAAATGCAGGAGGCCCTGCGTACCGATTCGCCGATCTACGGCCGGGTCTTCGCACCGATGGTCAAAGCCTCCCCGCTCAGGGTGGCACATTCCACGCTTTGCAGCCCGATACCGGAGGTCGAGTATCAGGTACGGCTGGGCGTCGACCTCCCACCCCGCGACGAACCTTACACGGAGGCGGAGGTTGGCGATGCGATCGCTTCGTTGCACCCGGGTGTCGAACTCGCAGAATGCCGGTTCGTCCACGACGCTGCATTTCCGCCCCTCGAAGCCATTCTCGCCGACGGCGCGGGCGCGAGCACGATAGTCTATGGTCCCCCGATCGAAGATTGGAGGATGCGTGACATTGCGGGTCAAGAAGTAGTATTGCTCTGCAACGGCAAGCCGCGTCGACAGGGCACGGCGGCCGCCGCGCTCGACCACCCCATACGACCACTTGTCTGGCTCGCGAACGAAATGTCGCGTTCGGGCATTGGACTGAAGGCTGGGCAAATGATTAGTACCGGCACACTCACCGGCATGCTGGCGCCGAAGCCAAGCGAGACCTACGTCGCCGATTTTGGACCCCTCGGGACCATTTCGGTGACATTTACGTGAACCAACCAATGTTCGGCCTGCTCCGTCAGCGTTCTGGTTTCGTATCGCTCAGGGATCAAACGGAAGGGATGTGGATCAGGTGCTACGGTCTGATTCAATGCATTGGCCTAATAAGCAGGTCAACGCGCCTGCCAAAAGGCTACGCCTTTCGGTTCCCTCAGCGCCTCGCGCTACGGCGGCGCGTTACCTAAACCGTTAGGCCGACGTAAGAACAAGAGCGGTCGTATCGCAGGACACAAACGTCATGAGCACGAACGTTGCGAAACCCGCTAAGGTGGCGATCATCGGCGCCAGCGGTACCTACGGCAAGGGGATCCTCGCCCGGGCCGAGGAGATTGGTGTCGAGGCGGTGGTGGTCACGCGGTCGCCGCACAAGTTCAAAGACGTGAAGCCGACGACTACGGTGGTCGAGGCGCAACTAGATGAACAAGAGAAGCTGAAGAAGGCGTTTACGGGCTGCGACGGTGTCATCTCGGCGCTCGGCGACGACAGGAAGAAGCGCCCGAAGACGCACAACCTCCCGCACGTTTGGAACGCCATGAAGGCTGCCAGCGTGACAAAATTCATCGGCATGGGTTCCGGACTGATGATGATGCCGGGAGAGAAGCCTGGGGGTTTTCAGCGCACCGTTCGCCCCCTGCTGAGCGTGCTGAAGCGCTTTGGTGTCGACCTGCTGGAACAGAACGAGTGGGAGCGCGACAGTCTGCTCATGGGCAAGAACAGCGCGGATGGCATCACGTGGGTGCTCACCAGACCGGTGAAGGCGACCAAGACGCCCTTTGTCGGGGCCCGAGTGCATAAGGATAGGCGCGGCCCGTTGAAATGTTCGATCTACGACCATGGCGACTTTTGCTTGTACTGCGTGGCGTCAAGCGAGTGGCAAGCTTGCACCGCATGTAAGTTCCGGGCCGCAGCCCAAGAAGAAGTAGGACCCCGCGAATGGTCCATTTTCCTTGTCTTGTCGCCGAGGCCTCGGCATGCCATATAACGTTGGTTTGCGGCTGACGGATTTGAGTTGTTACGCTGCGTGTTCGCACCCGGCCATCGCCCGGCCGTTCGTGAGTGGTCCCGGGTTTTTCACTATTCCTCCAGCGGCCATAAACGGTCACAGAACACAGGCAACCTGATGAGAAATCGAGCCGACACAGACGCCACCAAGCCCAGAGAACAAGAACGTAATATCTCCGTGCCTCCGTGCCTCCGTGCCTCTGTGCCTCTGTGCCTCTGTGCCTCTGTGCCTCTGTGCCTCAGTGGCTCATAAGGTTAGGGGGGAGGACCACCCATGCCATCGCTAAAGATCGGCTTTATCGGCCTGGGCCGGATGGGCCTGCCCATGTCTTATCGCCTGCTCGCGGCCGGCTTCGACCTGACGGTCCACAACCGTAGTCAGGGCAAGGTGCGCCAGATCGCCGGGGCGGGCGCCCACCCGGCCGAGTCCGCCGACCAGGTCGTGCGCGAAACGGACATCGTCCTCGCCTGCCTGCCCGATGTCGCCACGGTGGAGCGAGTCTTTCTGGGTGAGGACGGCATCGTGGCCAGCGCCCGGCCCGGCCAGATACTGGTGGACCACAGTACCGTTGGCCTGGACCAGTCGAAGACCTGCGCCGCCGCCGCTGGGGAAAAGGGCGCCCTATTTCTCGACGCCCCGATCAGCGGCGGCACCGAGCGGGCCGGGGACGGCACACTTACCATCATGGCGGGCGGGCCTGCTGAAGCCTTTCGACGGGCGCTGCCCTCTTTCCAAGCCATGGGAACGACCGTGCGTCACATGGGGCCGGCGGGCACCGGCACCGTGGCCAAGCTGGTCAACCAGCTTCTGGTGGGCATCCACTCCGTGGCCGCGGCGGAGGCGATGCTCCTAGCCGCCAAATCGGGGGCCGATCCTGCGCTGGTTTTCGAGGTGGTCAACTCCGGTTGGGGGCAGAGCTTCATGCTGGCCCGAAACGCCCCGGTGATGCTGGACCGCAGCTTCGACGACGCCCGCGCCCCGCTGCGGACGCTGCTCAAAGACCTCCTCTTGATTCAAGAACTGGTCCGGAAGCTGGACGCGCCGACTCCGGGCGCCGACCTGGCCTTTCGGCTATTCTCGGAGGCGGCCGCGGCGGGCCTGGGCGACCTGGACGGCCCGGCCGTCGTGCTCCCCATGGAGGAGCGGGCGGGCTGCCGGATTGAACGAGTACCGTCCCGCGAGTAATCGTCTCGAAACCGCGGGCTCCGTTTCGGTCATATGACCACACCTCCGTGCCACGACCCCCCCGGCGATGCTAGAATGATTGTCGAACAAATAATCACAGGTGCTGTTTAATGCCCCAGGAATTCATATACGTCAAAGGCGCCAGGGAGCACAACCTCAAGAACATCGACGTGGCCATCCCCCGGGAGAAGCTGGTCGTCATCACCGGAGTTTCCGGGTCAGGCAAGAGTTCCCTGGCCTTCGATACCATCTACGCCGAAGGGCAGCGGCGCTACGTCGAGTCCCTATCCGCCTACGCCCGCCAGTTCCTAGGCCGCATGGACAAGCCCGACGTCGATTACATCGAGGGGCTCTCTCCGGCCATATCCATCGACCAAAAGGGCGTCTCCCACAACCCTCGCTCCACCGTGGGCACCGTTACCGAAGTCTACGACTACCTGCGGCTGCTCTTCGCCAGGGTGGGCCGGCCCCACTGCCCAAAATGCGGCCAGCCGGTGCAAAGACAGACCATCCAGCAGATCGCCGACTCCATCATGTCCCTCCCCGAGGGCAGCCGCATCATGCTGCTGGCTCCCAAGGTGCGCCGCAGGAAAGGCGAGCACAAGGATGTCTTCGAGGCCGCCCGCAAATCCGGCTTCGTCCGGGTCCGGGTCAACGGCACCGTGCACCTGCTGGAGGAGCTTGGCGACCTGAACCTAGACAAGAAGAAGTGGCACTACATCGAGGTGGTGGTGGACCGGTTGATCGTCCGCCCGGAAACCGAGGTGAGCCGGGTGTCCGAGTCGGTGGAAGCGGCGCTACGGGAAGGAGATGGCGTCGTCCAGGTGGGCCGGGAGGGTGAGGAAGAGCTGGTCTTCTCCGAGCAGTTCGCCTGCGTCCAGTGCGGCACCAGCCTGTCGGAGATCGAGCCCCGCACCTTCAGCTTCAACAGCCCCCACGGCGCCTGTCCCGTGTGCACCGGCCTCGGATACAAGCTCGAGGTCGACCCGGACCTGGTGATCTTCGACAAGAAACTGTCGCTGTTGGAAGGGGCCATAGCTCCCTGGAGCCGGGGCGGCACCTCCAGCAGCTGGTATCTGAGCCTGTTGGAGTCGGTGGCCGGGAGCCACGGTTTCTCGGCCAGTACGCCGGTCAAGGACCTGACCGAGAACCAGTTGAACATGGTCCTCTACGGCAACAAGTCCCGGAAAATCACCATCCGGCACAAAACCCAACATGGCCGCGTTTATAGCTGGAACACCACCTTCGAGGGGGTAATTTCCAACCTGGAACGCCGCTACCGGGACACTGAATCAGACTATACCCGAGGGGAAATTGAGCGCTACATGGCCGCCCGGCCCTGCAAAACCTGCGGCGGCAAGCGGCTCCGGCCCGAGGCGCTCGCCGTCAGCGTCTGCGGCTTGGGGATCATGGACGTGTGCGCCAAGAACATCGGCGAGGCCCTCAACTGGGTGCGCGAGATCGACCCCGACGCCCCCGGTGACCATCCGGAAGGCGCCCTGTCCCGCCGGGACAAGACCATCGGCAATCAAATCCTGAAGGAGATCGAAGGCCGGCTGCGCTTCCTGGCGAACATCGGCCTCGACTATGTAACCATGGCCCGCACGGCCCGGACCCTCTCCGGCGGTGAAGCCCAGCGGGTCCGCCTCGCCACCCAGATCGGCTCCGGGCTGACCGGTGTTCTGTACGTTTGCGACGAGCCGACCGTCGGACTGCACCCCCACGACGACCACCTGCTGATCGGCACCCTGATCCGGCTGCGCGACATGGGCAACACCGTGATAGTGGTGGAGCACGACGAAGCGATGATGCGGGCCGCCGACTTCATCGCCGACCTGGGCCCCGGCGCCGGGGAGCACGGAGGGCAGATCGTGGCCACCGGCACCATCGATGAGGTGATGCAGACGCCGGGGTCGCTGACGGGCCAATACCTCAGCGGAAAGAAGAAGGTGCCGATGCCGGAAGGGCGCCGTCCGGGAAACGGCTCCTTCTTGACCATCGCCGGCGCCCGCGAAAACAACCTGCGGAACATCGACGTGGAGTTCCCTCTTGGGCTCCTGGCCTGCATTACCGGGGTCTCCGGCTCCGGCAAGAGTTCCCTGGTCTACGAGATCCTGTACAAGAAGCTGGCTCTGCTCATCAACCGGGCCAGAGACCTGCCCGGCGGCCACGACGACATTCTGGGAATCGAGAACATCGACAAAGTGGTGAACATCGACCAGTCACCCATCGGCCGGACCCCGCGCAGCAACCCGGCCACCTACACCGGGGCCTTCACGCCCATCCGGGAGCTGTTCGCCAACCTGCCCGAGGCCCGTATCCGGGGCTACCGGCCGGGCCGGTTTTCCTTCAACGTGAAGGGAGGCCGGTGCGAAGCTTGTCAGGGCGCGGGCTTCAATCAGATCGAGATGCAATTCCTCCCCGACGTCACCGTCCCCTGCGAGATTTGCCAGGGACGCCGCTACAACCGGGAGGCCTTGGAGGTAACCCTCCGCGGCAAGAGCATCGCCGACGTGCTAAGCATGACCGTGGACCAGGGCCTGGAGTTCTTCTGGAATTTTCCACGCATCAAGTCCAAGCTGGAGACCCTCCGGGACGTGGGCCTGGGCTACATCCGCCTGGGTCAACCGGCCACCACCCTCTCCGGCGGTGAGGCCCAACGGGTGAAGCTGTCCACCGAGCTATCCAAGCGGGCTACCGGCAGGACACTGTATCTGCTGGACGAACCGACCACCGGCCTCTCCTTCGAAGACTGCGCTGCCCTGCTGCGGGTGCTGCACCGCCTGGTGGACGCCGGCAACAGCATGTTTCTCATCGAGCACAACCTGGACATAATCAAGAACGCCGACTGGATCATCGACCTGGGCCCGGGAGCGGGGGACGAAGGAGGCCGGCTTATCGCCACCGGCACCCCAGAGCAACTGGCCGAGAATCCCGACTCTTTCACCGGCCAGTATCTGCGAAAGTTTCTCCCGGCGAAGGCGCCGGTGAAATCAAGAACGAAGGGGAAGGCGAAGGTGCCGGCGCCGGCCGCCGCGGGGAACTAGCGCTCGCATTCATTTTTGTCACAGCCTCGGCGGTTTGATAGAATGGTTCGATAGAATGATTGACGCAATTCCCAACCAACGGGAGGATACCGATGCCCCTTCACTACGACGGTGAAGTCCGGATTAACAAGATCAACATGGGGCCTTACGGCAACAACGGTTACATCGTGGTGTGCCCGGAGACCAACGAGGGCATCATTATCGACACCCCTGCCGAGCCGGAAAAGCTCCTGAATGTGCTCGGCGATACCAAGATCAAGAATATTCTGATCACCCACAACCATCGAGACCACTTGCTGGGGTTTGATGAGATCACCGGCAGTGTCGGCGCTCCCGTGGGCATCGGCACCAAAGACGCCGGCGCGCTTCCCAAGCCCCCGGAAAACAATCTGGAAGACGGAGACGTGATCAAATTCGGCAACCGGGAACTCCAGGTGCTGGCCACCCCCGGCCATACCGACGGCGCCGTCTGCTTTCTCGTGGGGAAGCATCTCTTCTCCGGCGACACCCTGTTCCCCGGAGGCCCCGGCAAGACCCGCAGCCCCGAGGCCCTGCAACAGGTTATCGCTAGCATCACCGGCAAGCTCCTGGTGCTGCCGGACGAAACGGCGGTCTACCCCGGGCACGGTAACGACACCACCATCGGCACCGCCCGGCAGGAGTACCAGGTCTTCGCCTCTCAGCCCCACCCACCGGACCTTTGCGGAGACGTCGCCTGGGTTGCCCAGTAAACGCCATTTTGTGGCGCCACCCACACCCACCAAGAACCTCTCCGGGCTCCCGACAGCGGAAGCCTTTTCCGGCTGCCCTCCGGCAGGCACGGGAAGGGGCCGCGCCCCGGCGCCCGTAATATCAGGATAAACATGTTCCAACGCTCCGTCCTGGATAACCAGCTCCGGGTCCTGACCTCGGCCATAGCTCACACCAACTCGGTGTCCATGGTCATCTGCGTCGGCTCCGGCTCACGGTATGAGACCCCGGAAATGGCCGGGGTTTCCCACTTCATCGAGCATTTGCCCTTCAAAGGAACCAAGAAGTGGCCTACCGCCCGAGAGGTCAGCGAGGCCATCGAAGGGGTCGGCGGCATCATGAACGCCAGCACCGACCGGGAGATGACCGTCTTCTGGTGCAAGGTCGCCAAGGACCACTTCCACTCGGCCTTTTCCGTGCTGCTGGACATGATACTCAACCCGGTGCTGGACCCGGTTGAGGTGGAGAAGGAACGGGAGGTCATCCAGGAAGAGCTGCGGATGACCTACGACAACCCCACCTATAAGGTAGACCTCCTTATCGATGAGGCCCTGTGGCCGGACCAGGCCATGGGCCGGGACGTAGGAGGAACCGCCGAGACCGTCAGCGAGATCACCCGGGATAGCATCCACGAGTACATGCACCGTCAGTACAACCCGGCCAACACCGTGGTGGCCATCGCCGGCAACATAACCCACGAAGAGGTGCTGGACCAGGTGGATAAAGCCACCGGGAGTTGGAAACCTCAGCCGGCCCTGGACTGGGAGCGGGTGACCCATCACGACGGCGGCCCCGTCGTCCGGATGGAACAGCGGCGCACCGACCAGACCCACCTTTGCCTCGCCCTTCCCGGCCTCTCCATGGAGGACCCGGACCGGTATAGCCTCGCCATGCTCAACGTCATGCTGGGCGACGGGATGAGCAGCCGGCTGTTCTTGAATCTGCGGGAACAGCAGAGTCTGGCCTACGACGTCAGCAGCTCGACCAGCAGCTTCCGGGACTGTGGCTCGGTGGTGATCTACTGCGGTGTTGAGCCGAAGAAGAGCCGGGAAGCGGTCCGCGTGGTAGTCGGCGAGTTGGAGGGTATGCACCAAGAGGCTTCACAGCAGGAGCTGACCAAAGCCAAGGAGTACACCAAAGGCAGGCTGCTGCTGCGGATGGAAGACACCAGAGCGGTGGCGTCATGGCTGGCGTCCCAGGAACTCTTGCGGGACCGGGTCGCCACCCTGGACGAGGCGATCCAGAACATCGACGCCGTCACCACCTCCGACGTGGCCAAAGTAGCTCGGAGGCTATTCGACGGGGACAAGCTCAAACTCGCCGTGGTCGGCCCCCACCGAAGCGATAAGCTGTTCCTCCGGGCATTGCGGTTCTAGTACACTGTCTCGTAAATAGCTTTACGTCGGCAAGATTTGGCGATATTTCTTCCCCCGATCGTCTTTCCGGCGCAAGCCGGAATCCAGCCTCACCATCGTCATTCCGGCGCAGGCCGGAATCCAGGGAAGCGTTTGCTTGATCCCGGCCTTCGCCAGGATGACGGGCCGTGCACCGAGCCGGACATGAGGGCCTTCCCGCCAAGTGGGGCCCGGTACGCCAATGAGTCAATTGCGGAGGTATGATGGACCCTTCCGACACAATCGAAGTTGACGGCCTGGAAGAGGCCTACGAAGCCATGTACCGGGAAGGCTGGACCGACGGCCTGCCCGCGGTCCCTCCCACCGACCGGCTTGTCCAGGCCGTGCTTGACTACCTCGGCCGGGACCCCGAAGAGGTCATCGGCACGGTACCGCCTCAAAACAGGATCGCCACCGTGCAAAAGGTAGCCGTCAACTGCGTCATGGCCGGCTGCCGTCCCGAGTACGTACCGGTGGTCATCGCCGCCCTAGAAGGTATGCTGGACGACGCCTTCAACCTGAACGGGGTCCGGGCCACCAGCAACTGCATCAGCCCCTTGGCCATCGTCAGCGGGCCGGTGGTCGACGAATTGGGGTTCAACTACGGCGACAACGTCTTCGGCGGCGGCTCCAGGGCCAACGCCGCCGTGGGGCGGGCCATCCGCCTGATCCTCTGGAACCTGGGAGGCGGCTACGCCGGAGAAATCGACCGGGCGACATTCGGGCACCCGGGGAAGTACACCTTCTGCATCGCCGAAGACATCCACAACAGCCCGTGGCAGTTGCTGCACCAGGACCGGGGTTTTCCCGGCGAAGGGTCGTACGTTACCGTCTTCGCCTGCGAGTCGCCCCACCACATAGCCACCGGCTCCGGCTACGTCCTTACCGGCACGGATGTCCTTAGCGTAATCGCCGACTGCATCTCCACGGCGGGTAGCGCCGCGATGAACGGCGGCGGACAGGTGCTTCTGGTCGTGGGACCGATGACCGCCCAGAAATTGGCCGCCGACGGGTACGACAAGGCCCGGGTGCGTCAGGAGCTTCATGAGCTTGCCCGGAAGCCGGTGAGCCTGATGAAGTCGAACAAATTCCTCAACCCCGACCATCCGTTTCACTGGGCCAACTTCGTGGACATCAACGACGATAACGCGATGATTCCGGCGCTCCGCCTCCCCGAGGACCTGCTGGTCATGGTGGCCGGTGGTTGGGGGTCCGGCTCCGGCTTCAACGCCGTGTGCCACGGCTGGATGCAGGCCGGGGGCCGGGCCCAAACCCGGCAAATCAAAATGCCAAGTTGAGCCAAGCCACGGGCCCAACCCTGGAACGAAAAGTCAGGGGCGGACTCCTGCCTTCAGGCAAGCACCAGGGTAAGGGGCGGGTAACCGCTGAAATCACCCGTTAACGGAGGACATCATGGCCAAGATAATTCTTCACAGCCCGGTAGGCCACGAAGCGCCCCATGCCGAAGGGCTGGCGCCCTTGACCGATCCCCGGGGAAGCCGGGTGGCCTTTCTTTTCAACGGCCACGTATCGGTGCTCCCCTTCTGGAAGAACCTGGAGCAGGAGATAATGCTCCGGTGCGAGCCGGAGTCCATCAGCAAGGTGGTCAAGCCCAACACCTTCGCTCCCGCATCCGCCTCCGACATCCAGGAGTTGTCTTCGGCCGACCTGGCTCTGGTAGGCGTGTGCGCTTGAGGGTCCTGCACTTCCGGCTCCGTGCGAGACGGTATCAACCTGGAGCGGGCCGGTGTCCCGGCCCTCGTCATTTCCCACGACGTGTTCGAAAAGGCGGCCCAAGCCCAATCCAAGGCCCTGGGTTTGGCCGACCTCCGGCTCATCGTCTACAACCAGCCCAAGGGCGAAGCGGAGGATGTAGAGGGGGCAGCCGCGGCTCGATCTGTGGTGGACCGGTTGCTCGAGATGGTGCGGGACGCTTCTGGTTGATCATCTCGCGCCTTCCCGCCCGGTAGCGCCGCCACCGGGCATCGGCCTGGTGGCCCGTTCAATCAAAGCCGGCCTTCGCCTTGGCCCGAATCGGTGAGAGCCCGGTGGATCACGCCGCGCTAGATCGCTGAAGCATCGAATTCCGGCGCCACCGGGTTCCGCAGCACTCCAATTCCTGGGATGTCGACTTCCACCGTATCGTCGGGCCTAATAGCCTTGGTGACGCCGGTGGTACCGGAGTAAACCAGGTCGCCGGGGTGAAGCGTCACCTGCTGGCTGATGTAGCTGACAATCTCGAAGAAAGTAAACAGCATGTCCTTGGTGTGAGCCCTCTGTACCTCCACACCGTTGACCCGGACTATCAACTCCAAATTCTGCGGGTTGATATCCGTCTCGATCCAGGGACCGATCGGGGCGAAGGTGTCCGAGCCTTTGGCCCGCCAGAAACTCCGGTCGTCCTTTTGCCAGGCTCGCTCGCTCACGTCGTTGCCGCAGGTGTAGCCCAGGATGTACTTGCGGGCCTCGGCGGGCGTTATACGGCGGCAAGGCTTGCCGATGACCGCCACGGCTTCACCTTCGTAGTGCACATCACCATCGGAGTCTCTGGGGATTATTATCGGATCGCAGTGTCCCACCAGAGCGCTGCGGGCTTTGAGCCAGGGCTCGGGATGCTCCGGCGCCGCCGGCGTCGAATTTCCGGACATCGATGCGGCGAACTCCAGATGATCCGCGAAATTCATGCCCGGCGCCCACATCTCAGTCGGCTCCGTCGGGGGGAGCAGTTTGACATCAGACAGCTTATATTGAATGTCGGTCATCCTGAACCGGGTGTAGATACTGCCCCGGATTTCAATCACGTCCTCCCCCTGCACCACCCCATACGCTACTCTTCTGGCGGCACGAAACCGCGCGATTTTCATTCTGTAGCTACCTCTCGGCCCTGTTCCTGAGGGTACTCGGTGGGGATTGTAACCTTTCCTGAGGGGCGCCACAAGGGCCAAAACACGTTGCTTGGAAGACCCGTCGGAGATTAGAATACCACTCTGGCGCATCCGTGATCGGTCCGAACTTGCCAAACAATTCGAAGCGCCGTATCTGGGAGGGTCCACCGTGAAGGTTGGTTTCTTTGTCAACGCTCAACATCCGCAAGACGAGTCGATGCCTCAAAAGATTCAGGCAAACGTGGAACAGGTCAGGGCGGCCCGTGACGCCGGCTTCGACCTGATCTGCGCCGCCCAGCACTACCTGTCGGCGCCCTACCAGATGTGCACCACCTTCCCCCTACTGGCAAGGATGGCGGCGGAGGCCGGCGAGATGGAATTGGCCGCCACCGTGGTCCTGCTGCCCCTCCACAATCCGGTGGAGTTGGCCGAGAGCGTCGCCACCATGGATGCTATCTGCGGAGGCCGCTTCATCCTCGGCATCGGCCTGGGCTACCGGGATGAAGAGTACACTGCCTTCGGCATCCGGCGGAGCGAACGGGTGGGCCGGATGCATGAGGCCCTGAAGGTGATGAAACTTCTCTGGGGTGAGGAAGAGGTGGAGTTCCAGGGGAAGTACTACCAGGTGCCACGGGTCAAGCCGGCCACTCGCACCGTCCAGAAACCTCACCCTCCCATCTGGGTGGCGGCCAACAACGATGTCGCCATCCGCCGGGCCGCCCGATGGGGCTATCCCTGGCTGATCAACCCCCATGCCACCGTGCCGATGGTCGCCGGCCAATTCCAGCGCTACCTCGAGGAACTCAAGCTGGCCGGGCAGCCAACCCCCCAGGTATTGCCCATGATGCGGGAGCTGTACGTTGCCAGTGACCGGGAGACCGCCTACCAGGAGAGCCGGCCCTATCTGGAGGGGAAATACGCAGCCTACGCCGCCTGGGGTCAGGACAAGGCCCTGCCCGGCGACGAGAGCTTCAGCATTCCCTACCAAGACTTGGCCCGGGACCGCTTCTTGCTGGGGTCCCCGGACGACGTGGTCCGGGAGATGCTGCGCTACCGGGACGAACTGGGCGTCAACTACCTGATTTTCCGGATGCAATGGCCCGGCATAGAGCAAGAGAAGGTGCTCCGGCAGATCGAACTCATGGGCCGGGAAGTGATCCCCCGGGTCAAAGCTGCCGCGTAGCGCGCCGGTGGTGACATGATCGCCTCCCAACAGGGAAGGGCTCCCCCTAAGGCCCGTCGTTCCCATCGCTCGTTGTTGCTCCTTTGGATTCAATGAAACTATCTCCCTCCTCATCAACGTGACATCATCACTGGCCTGGCAGGGCCCTCACCCTCGTTCCCTCTCCCGCGGGAGAGGGAACGAGGGTGAGGGTTCAATTTGCTCGCGGAGGCCAGCATCGTCCAGGATAATCAAAGGGCCTTCTGAACTACCACACCAAAGCTTGACGCAACATCCCGGCAAGTATATGCTCCCCGTTGGGATGTGGGCACCGTGTCGCGTCGACGCCGGGACCCACCAGCTACGAGGTTTGGACATACACTGGCCGGAGAAGCAGGGGGCGGGGATAGTGAGGTTGCCCGGGCTCGATTCACGGCCCCCCTTTCCGGCGAATCCTTCAGCGCGACCCGTTGACATGCCGCTCGTTGTCGCTCCACTTCCCAGGGCTCCCGTTCCGGTCAGGCAGCGGTTGGCTGCCGGCTCGACCGAATCGTTCATCATGGAGTGTGCGTAAGATATGGTGCCTCCCGGAGATATCGGTGCGCTGCCCATCTGGGTAGGAGTCTACCTGGCGCTGGCCGTGGCCATGACGGTTTCCGGCTACGCCTTCTACAATCGGGTGGTACGCCTCATCCGCCAGGGCAAACCCGAGGCTCGCTTCGACCACCCGGTCCAGCGGCTTATGGGCGCGCTTGTCATCGTCCTCGGACAGCGCAAAGTCCTCCAACGGGTCCCGGCAGGGGACTGGGCCGGCATCGGCCACGCCACCATCTTTTGGGGCTTTCTCACCCTCCTGTTCAGCTATGGTATATTCATATTCGCCGCCTCGGCCTGGAGGCATCTTCCGGAGAAACTGTTCACCGAGACCGGCGTCCGGGTTTATGCCACCTATCTGGACATCCTGGCGGTGGTCTTGCTGGTTATGCTGTCCTGGGCGCTGATCCGGCGGTGGGCGGTCAAGCCCCACCGGCTCAGCTTCGACCTGACCCGTAACTCCGATGCGCTGATCACCGTGGGCCTCATCGCCGGACTCATGATTACCGCCATCCTTACCCACTCCTTCTACGTGGCCGAGGGCGGGACCGGCCCGGAAGCCGACGTGATCATCGGCGGCCTGCTGGGCGACTGGTTCACCAACCTGGGGCTGGGGGTAGGCGCAGCCAACATCCTCCAGGCCGTGTTCTGGTGGAGCCACCTGGCCCTGATCCTGGGCTTCTCCATGTACATCCCCTTCTCCAAGCACATGCACATGTTCGCGGCACCCGCGAATGCCTTCTTCCGCTCCCTGGAACCCCGGGGCACGCTGCCCACCATCGACCTGGAGAATACGGAGCGGTTCGGCGCCGGACGCGTTCAGGACTTCACCTGGAAACAGCTCCTCGACGGCTACGCCTGCGCGGTCTGCGGCCGGTGTTCCGACGCCTGCCCGGCCAACCAGACCGGGAAACTTCTCTCGCCAATGCACATCGTGGAGGGCCTGAAAGAACACATGGTGAGCATCGGCCACCAGGGGCCTCGCAACCCGGAGCACGTCGAGCCGGCTCCTCTCATCGGCCACGCCATCTCCGAGCAGGCCATCTGGGACTGCGTTTCCTGCGGCGCGTGCATGGAGGAATGCCCCGTGGTCGTGGAGCATATCCCCACCATCGTGGACCTGCGCCGCAACCTGGTGCTGGAGGAGTCCAAGGTGCCGGAAACCGCCATGAACGCCCTGCTCAGCTTGGAGCAGCGAGGCCATCCCTGGCGGGGCACCCAATTCTCCCGCACCGACTGGGCCGAGGGCCTGGGAGTGCCCACGCTGGCGGAAAAGCCCGATGCCGAGATCCTATTCTGGGTCGGCTGCACTGGCGCTCTGGAGCAGCGCAGCCAGGGCGTGGCCCGGTCCATGGCCAAGGTGCTGAAACGCGCCGGAGTGGACTTCGCCATTCTGGGGGACGAAGAAACCTGCACCGGCGACCCGGCCCGGCGCCTGGGAAACGAATACCTGTTTCAAACCTTGGCCCAGCAAAATATCGAGACCCTGACCCGGTACGGTGTGAAGAAGGTCGTGACCATCTGTCCCCACTGCTTCAACACCATGCGCAACGAATACCCCCAGTTTGGCGGCAACTTCGAGGTTCTGCACTACAGCCAGCTCATCGACGAGCTGATCCAGCAGGGGCGGGTCAAGCCGGTCAAGACCGTCAACACCACCATGGCCTACCACGATTCCTGCTTCCTGGGCCGCCACAACGGCGTCTACGATCAGCCGCGCAAGATCGCCAAAGCCATTCCCGGTTTGACCCTGATCGAGATGTCGCCGCGCTGCCGGGAACGGGGCTTCTGCTGCGGCGCGGGCGGCGGCCACATGTGGCTCGAAGAGAGCCAGGGCCCCCGCATCAATCACGTCAGGACCGACCACTTCCTGGAGACCCAGGCGGATACTATCGGAGTCTCCTGCCCCTACTGCCTCCAGATGTTGACCGAAGGCATCCAGGCCAAGGGTCTGGAGAACGAGAAACAGTCCCGGGACGTTCTCGAAATCCTGTCCGAAAGCCTCGGGGAGTAGCCCGCCGCGGGCTCCCGAAGGCCTTGTCACCATACATTCCAGTCTCCGCGGTAGCTCGGAAGGGCTGGGGCATGGGCCGAAAGCATTTCGCCTGAACCAGGCGGTGGGACGGGTGCCGGACGAGGTGATCGGCCCGGCCGGTTCGCCCGTCTACAGGAGCCCACCAATCAAAAGACAAGAACCTTTGCGCCCCATCCCCGGTTCGCGGAAGGATTGGGCGCCGCCCCCCTTGCGCCAGGGGAGAGAGATTGTGGATGATGCATAGGCGAATGAATAACCCGGCCACCATGCCGGAAGTGGCACAGAACCGGATATCAAGGAAGGTGCTCCATGCCGGGCGATGAGGTAACCGTCGTCCAACTGTGCGGAAAGTGCGGCTCTGAGACAGGCACTTTCGCGATCAAGAAGGACAACCTGATGCTCACCTCCCGTGAGCAAATCTGGTGTCCCAAATGCGAGGAAGACACTCCCGAGGTTCGGGATATCGCCGGGCGCGCCGCGTCCATCCGGACCGAAGTGGAAAGCTATCCCAAGGCCGTGCCGGCCCAGCGGCGCCCGGAAGTACCGGAAGCCCCTGATAGGTGATCCCGGGTCTGTTACCGCTCTCCCCAACCGGTCCATCCCTCTGAGGTAGGAAATGCGGCCCGGCTCGGAGTCGCTGGAAGCTCCAGAGACGCCGGCCGCTCTCCAATACTCTCGATCTGGCTGGAGCTAACCGGTGAGGTATTGGCCCGGCGGCGAAAGCTCGGAGCCCAGGCCGTTCCTGGACCCATCGGGCGCGACCCGGACACAGGCCGCAAACCCTCGCCGGACACGCCGCAGCCCGGTCATGGTTGTCGCCGCGGCCATTCTTGTCCTGGTGGTGCTGGCAGTGACGCTGTGGACACAACTGGAGCGGCGGTTCATCTTCTTCCCGTCCTCCGACATCGTCTCCACACCGGACGATGTGGGACTTGCCTACGAGGACGTGTTCTTCACCACCAGCGACGGTTTCCGGTTGCACGCCTGGTTCGTACCCGGCACGACAGACATCACCCTGCTGTGGTTTCACGGAAACGGGGGGAACATCAGCCATCGGACCGATGATCTGGCGATGTTCCATCACCGGCTCGGGATGAACCTGATGATTATCGACTACCGCGGCTACGGCAGGAGCGATGGGAAACCATCGGAGCAAGGCACCTACCGGGACGCCCGGGCGGCCCTGCGCTACCTTGAGGGAATGCCCGGCGTATCACCGGAGAGGATCGTCTACTTCGGGCGCTCCCTGGGGGCCGCGGTGGCGGTGGAGTTGGCCGTCGACCACCCCCCACTGGCGCTGGTCCTGGTCTCTCCCTTCGCCTCAATCGGCGACATGGCCCGCATCGCCTTCCCCCGATTGCCGGTCGGCTGGCTGGTCCGGAACAAGTACAACTCCCTGGCCCGCGTGGCCAAAGTCCAACGCCCCCTGCTCATCCTCCACGGAGACCGGGACGAAACGGTGCCCATTTCCCAGGGGGAGAAGCTCTTCGCGGCGGCGAACCCGCCCAAGCGGTTTCAGGTCCTGCTTGGGACGGGGCACAACGACTCCCTCGCCGGCGGCGAGACAGACCATTGGGAGGTGCTGGAGGAGTTCTTGGCCGAATTGACGGCCGGTGAAGCCGGTGCCGAAACCGATTGACATCCCCGGTCCGGCTCAATATCATCCTCCCCTTTCGACATCGGCTGGGGATGCACCTTGGCAACCACGAAAAAGCTGGAGTTGGAAATCCTTTACTGTCAGGATTGAGGCCACGCCCCACGCGCCGCCTGGATGGCGGGAGAAGCCTTGAGCCGCGCTGATGGGCATATCGCCAGCTTCAAGCTGACCCCCGGGCCCCACGGCAAGTTCGACGTAGTTGTCGATGGCCAGGTGATAGCCGAGCACCGCCACGAGCCCAACGCCCACATCTTTCCCGACCTTCAAGACCTGATGAAGGTGATCAACACCCGCGTCGGCTGACTAGCCGGGCGCCGTGGAAGCCACCGGGTGCCGCCGGAGTCAACTTTCACTGCCTCCGGACGCACCCCGTAGCGCGGCGGCTAACCGCAGCGCCCAATACCGGCGAGCCGGAGGCTAGACCTTCTCGGCGTAGTCCAGGTTGTGCAGGTATTTGTTTCCCTCCCCTTCGCCCTCCACGATCACCACTTCATGCACGAAGTCGTCGTTGGCTTCCAGTGTCTGGGTGACCCCCGTGGTCTCGACCACCAGGCCGCCCCGGGTCTTGAACCGCAACCCGGATTCGATGCTTTCCTGCTTCGCGTAGCTCAATGAACTCCCCTCCCCTTCGGATAGTTTTCTGACTGGGCATCCTATAAGCGAACTTGATCTATTTTTCCCGCCCTCAGCCCAGATCGGCATCTCAAGGGCGTGGGAAAACCCGGCGCCAGAAGTCTACAAACCCTGGTGGCCGGAGTCAAGCTTTTTGCGGGTAGCCCATCGCGTGGAACGGAACTCCTTGAAGGCGTTCCATCGTCGGCCGCACCGGCGGCAGAACTCTCCTTCTGGCACTTGACGTTGGCCGTTGCGGTATATCCCGCCGGCCTGGGCATGCCGTGCTCTCCCCTGTAGCGTCCATTGCCGGCGAGCCAGAGTACTTCCCGAGGCGAACCTCTACACGCCCGAGATTATCTCCGTTTCGTAATCCAGCAACACCAGGTCATCCCGGCTCCGCTCAACGAAAGAGACCACGTGAGAAAGGATTTCATGGGCGTGAGCGGAATCGTTGGTGACGCAGCATACTCCCAGCGTCAGCCGTTGCCACAGGTCATTATCGGCCACCTCCGCCACGGCCACGTTAAATTGGTTCCTGATCCGCGCCGTCAAGGAGCGGGCCACCTGTCGTTTGGCCTTCAAGCTGTTGGCATCCGGCAAATGCAGCATCAGCCGGCACACCCCAATATGCAATTCCAGCCTCCGGAGGCGTTTCATTCCGTCAGATTGACACGCAGATTGACACGGGATTTGTGCCAATCTTCACAAATACCTTGACTCGATCCAAATCCTCATTATAGATTATAGACGGATTAAACCTGAGTTGGGTCCATCAATTGAAACCCGGTTGGTTTTCGCTCACCGCCGTTCAGCCAGGCCGCGCGGGCCGGATTGCCGGTTTGCCGGCTTGAACGAGGTGTGAAGGAGCACATATTGCCATGGCGGGTAAGCCTGAACCGCAGCGGCAGCCCAGGCCTGAGGTTCCAGAGGTGGTGGTCACGCGGCTGCCACAGTACGTCCGCATCCTCGGACGCCTGGAACAGGAGGGCTCCGAGGTAGTCAGCTCCCAGCAACTGGGGGAAAAGCTTCAGGTAACCCCCGCTCAGATACGGAAAGACCTCAGCTATTTCGGCCGGTTCGGCAAGCAGGGCCGGGGTTACAGCGTCCGCCATCTGCTGGACCGGTTACGGGAGATCCTGGGCCTCGATATCCACTGGGACGTGGCGGTGGTGGGCGTGGGCCGCCTGGGAAGGGCCATCATCAGCTATCCCGGTTTCACCCCCGACGGGTTCCGTCTGATCGCCGCTTTCGATGCCAACCCGGAAGTCGTGGGCCGGAAGGTGGGCGGCCTGACCGTGGAATCCATGGAGAAACTGGAAGAGCAGTTCAGGATCAAACAAATCAGCATAGCGATCGTGGCGGTCCCCGTCAGCCACACTCAAGAGGTGGTTGACCTCCTGATAGAGTGCGGTGTCCGGGCTATCGTGAACTACACGCCGACATCGCCCCAGGTCAGCAAAGGGGTGAAGATACGGAATATCGACCCGGTGCTCTCACTCCAATCGATGACCTACTACCTGACCGATCCCGAGCCTCGATAGTCCGGTACCGGCGCCCCGTACATCCAGCAGGGGGCGCCTCGCCTTCGAGGGCCGGGCAACCCGGCCCGCCGGTTTAGCCTTTATCCGGAAGCGCTTGGGCCGGAGTCCGCCGCACCCGGCGAGATGCCGCTCCGGACCCGCCGCCGGCGGACCACGTTCAAACGAATCTGGGCCCGCCGGATGGCCATTACCGCGCGCTCCATCTGCAGGTCCTCTGCCTGGTGGGCCAGGCGCTCTTTGGCCCGTTCCACCGCCGTCTGGGCCCGGGCTTCGTCAATCTCGTCGGCCCGCTCGCAGGCATCGGCCAGGATGGTCACCTTGTTGCCGATGACCTCCATGAAGCCCCCAGTAACGGCCAGGAAAGTACCCTGTCCATCTATGCGAATCGCCACTTCCCCGGGTTGTAGAATGGTCATCAGAGGGGCGTGGTGAGGCAAAATTCCCAGTTCACCATCAATTCCGGGGGCGACCACCATCTCCACATCGTCACCGAAGACTTGCCGCTCCGCGGTGATGATCTCCAACTGCATCGTTGCCATGGCGCAGCCCCCTAGGCCGAGGCCTGTATCTGCGTGGCTTTCTCCACTGCTTCGTCGATGGTGCCGACCATGTAAAATGCCTGCTCCGGAAGGTCGTCATGCTTTCCTTCCAAAATCTCGCCGAACCCCCGTATCGTTTCCCGCAACGGCACATACTTGCCCGGCTGGTTGGTAAAGGTCTCGGCGACAAAGAAGGGCTGGGTCAGGAACCGCTGGATCTTCCGCGCCCGGAAAACCGTCAGCTTGTCCTCGTCCGAAAGCTCTTCTATCCCCAGGATGGCGATGATATCCTGCAGGTCCTTGTACCGCTGGAGCACCTGCTGCACGTCCCTCGCCCGCCGGTAATGCTCTTCGCCGACGATCCCCGGCTCCAGTATCCGCGAGTAGGACGCCAGGGGGTCCACCGCCGGGTACAACCCCTGGGCCGACAACGCCCGCTCCAGCGACACCACACCGTCCAGGTGGCCGAAGGTCGTCACGATGCCGGGGTCGGTGTAGTCGTCAGCGGGGACGTAGATGGCCTGGAATGAGGTGATGGACCCACTCTTGGTGGAGGTGATGCGCTCCTGCAGGGCTCCCATCTCGGTGCCCAGGGTCGGCTGATAGCCAACCGCCGAAGGCATCCGGCCCAGGAGGGCCGAAACCTCCATGCCCGCCAGGATGTAGCGGTAGATGTTATCGATGAAAAGCAGCACGTCCTGGTGCTCCACGTCGCGGAAGTACTCGCACATGGTCAGGCCGGTGAGTCCCACTCGGGCCCGGACACCGGGGGTCTCGTTCATCTGGCCGAACACCAGCACCGTGCTGGACAGGACCCCGGAATCCTGCATCTCATGCCACAGGTCGTTTCCCTCGCGGGAGCGCTCTCCCACCCCGGCGAAAACCGATACCCCCTGGTGGACCGCGCCGATGTTTCGGATGAGTTCCTGGATGATGACCGTTTTGCCCACACCGGCACCACCGTAGGCGCCGATCTTGCCCCCTTTCATGAACGGGGTTATCAGGTCGAACACCTTGATCCCGGTTTCCAGGATTTCCACGCTGGGGTTCTGTTCGTCGAACGCAGGGGGGGCCCTATGGATTGGCCAGCTTTCGGCAGCTTCCACCGGACCCAGGCTGTCCAAGGGCGTCCCGGTCACATCGAACAGACGGCCCAGGGTCTCGCGGCCCACGGGCACGGTAACCTTCTTACCGGTATCGGCCGCCGCCGCGCCACGGGCCAGGCCGTCGGTGGCGCCCAAGGCCAGACACCGCACCCAGTTATTGCCGATGTGTTGCTGCACCTCTAAGACCAACCGTTCCCCTTCGTTGCCCAGCTCCAGGGCGTCGAATAAGTTGGGCAACTGGTCCGGGGGAAATTCAACATCGACGACGGTGCCGATGACCTGAACTACTTTTCCGTCGGCCATAATCTTCTCCTGTTACTGTTCCCTCTAGCCCTCGAGGGCTATCATCCCGCCAACTAGGTCCAGAAGCTCATTGGTGATGCTGTCCTGGCGCAGCTTGTTCATGACCAGGGTCAGGTCGTCGACCAACCCGTTAGCGTTGTCCGTGGCGGCGCGCATGGCCACCATCCGGGCCGACTGCTCGCTGGCGATGGACTCCAGCAGGGCGTGATACACCTCCATCTCCACGAACCGCGGCAGCAGGTTCCCCAAGACCGTGATGGGATTGGGCTCGTAGATGTAGCCCACCCGTTCCGGCGCGGTGAGGGCTGCCGGTGTCACCGGCAGCAGCTTCTCCACCACGGGCACCTGGGACAGGGTGGACACGTACTTGGTGTAGGCCAAGTACACCTCATCCACCTCCCCTTCCGTGTACGCGTCGATCACCAGGTGGGAGACGGCCATGGTATCGGCCTGAGCCGGACTTTCTCCCATGTCGGTGAATACCGCCTTCAAGTCTTGCGAAGTGCGGACCATGAAATCGCGCGCCTTTCGCCCAACCACGATCACCCGGCAGGGCGCGGCCTGCTCCAACACGAACTGGCCCACTCTGCGATTGAGGTTGGAAACCAGGCCGCCGCAGAGACCTCGGTCCGGGCTGATCGCCAGGACCCCGATCCGCTGCACCGGCCTTTCGCGAAGCAGAGCGTGGGGCCCTCCGCCTTCCTCGCTGGGCTGGGCCGCCAGGTGGGAGATGATCTCCTGGATCTTCTCTGCGTAGGGACGGCCCTGAGTGACCGCCATCTGCGCCCGGCGCATCTTGGACGCGGCGATCAACGACATGGCGTTGGTCACCTTGCCCGTGTTTTGCACGCTTCGTATGCGGCGGCGCAAGTCTCTTACATTGGCCACGTGGTCATTCCCTTTTTCAACATCCCCAGAGGGGGCCGGTCTTCCACATCAGCGAGGGGCCATCGCCAGACCTGCTGGCAAGTTTCATTCCTCGTGGCGGGCCGGTCCCCACCGACTGCGGACAATTGCTTCGAATCTAGTGCCCCTGATGCACCCCCCTACTACGAAGGGGGTCGAGCTTCCGGTCAGGACCAGAGTCCCCGGCCTACAGTTTCACCATCCTCCCCTGCGTCTGGGGAGCGACCGTTGCGCCGGCGTAACGACAGTTGTCGCAATCGTCAGGAGGGGCCTAGGCGGTGAAGGTGGCCTTGAAATCGGTGATGGCCTTGGTCAGCTCGGCCTCGACCTCCGTCGTCAGGTCCCCGGTTTCACCGATGCTCTTCATCAGGTCCGGATTGGCGCTGGTCACCTGGCGAAGCAACCCGTCTTCAAAAGCGCCGCACTGGTCCAGGGGCAACCCTTCGAGGAGACCCTCGTTGACCGCGTACAGGATGACCACCTCTTCCGCGAGGGACAAGGGCCGGTATTGGGGTTGCTTCAATACCTCGGTGGCCAGCTGGCCCCGGGTCAGTTGGGCCCTGGTGGCCGCGTCCAGATCAGAGGTGCCGAACTGGGCAAAGGTGGCCAGTTCCCGGTACTGGGCGAGGTCCAGCCGGAGCCGCCCCGCCACGCGGCGGATGGCCCGGCTCTGAGCGGCGCCGCCGACGCGGGAAACGGAAAGGCCGACGTTGACCGCCGGGCGGATCCCGCTGTTGAACAACTCCGGCTCCAGGTAGATCTGGCCGTCGGTAATGGAGATAACGTTGGTCGGAATGTAAGCCGAGACGTCTCCCGCCTGAGTTTCTATGATGGGAAGCGCCGTAATGGAGCCGCCGCCCAATTCATCGCTCAGCTTGGCTGACCGCTCCAGCAGGCGGCTGTGCAGGTAGAAGATGTCTCCGGGGTAAGCCTCCCGCCCGGCGGGCCGGCGCAGCAAGAGGGACATCTGCCGGTAGGCCCAGGCGTGCTTCGTCAGGTCGTCATAGACGATCAAGACATCCTTGCCCTGGCCCATGAACTCCTCGGCCATCGAGCACCCCGCATAGGGGGCAATATACTGTAAGGGCGCGGATTCCGAAGCCCCGGCGTTGACCACGATGGTGTGGGCCATGGCCCCGTTTTCTTCCAGTATGCCCACCACCTGGGCCACCTTGCCCTGTTTCTGGCCGATGGCCACGTAGATGCAGACCAGGTCGCCGCCTTTCTGATTGATGATCGTGTCCAGCGCGATGGCGGTCTTGCCGGTGGTCCGGTCGCCGATGATCAGCTCCCGCTGTCCCCGGCCGATGGGTATCATGGCGTCCACGGCCTTGATGCCCGTCTGTACCGGGGTATCCACCGATTTGCGGGCCACCACGTTGGGAGCGGTCCGTTCCACCGGCTGGGTGCCAGTGCTGGCGATAGGACCCTTGCCGTCCAGGGGCCGCCCGAGGGGATCGACAACGCGGCCGATCAGCGCATCGCCCACCGGCACTTCGATGATCCTGCCGGTGGACCGCACGCGGTCGCCTTCCTTCACCGAGTTGGGATCGCCCAAGATGGCGGCCCCTACCAGGTCTGCTTCCAGGTTCAGCGCCAACCCCAGGACATCGTTGCCAAAGTCCAACAGCTCGTTGGCGCGGGCGCCTCGCAGGCCCTGGATACTGGCAATACCGTCGCCTACTCCCACCACCGTTCCCACGTCCACCAGGGTCAGGTCGCCGCCGAACTCCTCAATCTGCCGCTTGATCAGAGATACAATTTCCTGTCCCCTAGTCGCCATTGGCGCCGCTCCTTCGTAACCCCTTAAAGCGTGTTATCTGCCCGCCAGTCCCGGCTCGCCAGGTCCAGCTCCGTCTTGTTATTCATTAAAAAAGCCAGGTCTTCCCGCCAAAGTTGAAAGGCCGTTCGCCTCTTCGGCGGCTCCGGCCTGGCCGGAAGGCCTTAACTCGACCCTGTTTTCGCCTTTCGCCTGGCTCTCAGGCCCCCGTGGTCATAACCTCTGAGTGCAATCGGCCGCGCAAAGAGTCCAGCTGGGACCGGGTGCTGCCGTCCAACAACTGGTCCCCAATTTGGATAACCAGACCGCCCAGGATGGCTTCATCCACCTGAGTGGAGACCACGACCTCTTTCCCGGCCAGCTTGGAGACGAATTGGGTAATCTGCTCCAATTCCTGCTGGTCCAGAGGCACGGCCGAAATCACCTGAACTCGCTGCCGGCCCAGGTGCTCATCCAGGAGAACCCCATACGACTCCCGAACCTCGGGGACCAAATCCACCAGGCCCTTTGCAACCAGAAGGTCGACCAGGTTGCGGATCAGCGGGTGGACCTCCGGCAGCACTTGACCGATGGCATTAAATTTGCTCTCAACGGGAACGTCCGCGTGCTTCAGGAAAGCCATGAAGTCCTCGTTCCCAACGGCCTGATCGACGGCCTCCAGATCGCTGGCCCACAGGTCCAGATGGCCGCCTTCCTTCGCCAGCTCGAACATCGCCTGGGCGTACCGCTTTCCCGAGATTTTTCGCGGCATCGGCTACTTAACCCCTCGGCCCCCCGGCATGCTCCCCTTCTTCCAGCACCTGAGCAATCAACTCCTGATGAGCCTGCCGGTCCAGGGAACGCCGGATCACCCGCTCGGCCGCGGTAATGGCCAAGTCGCCAAAGTTGGCCCGTACCTCTTCAATGGCCGCGTCCCGCTCCCGCTGGATGTCAGAACGGGCGCGCTCCACGAATGCCTCCGCTTCCTGCTGGGCCCGTTCCATCTCCTCACCACGAAACCGCTCAGAGGCCTCCCGGGCCTGTTCCAGCAACTGCTGTCCCTCCCGGCGGGCTTCGTTGAGCTGCGCCTCGACGGCTGCCTCAGAGGTGGCCGCCGACGCCTGGGCCCGTTCCGCGGCTTCCAGGCTCTCCTGAATACGCCCGGACCGCTGGTCCAAGACGCGAAGGAGCGGCCTGTAGGCGAAGAAGACGAGCACACCCAACAGGATGAGGAAGTTGAGGACGTACGCTATCAGACTGGGTAGGTTGACTCCCAGCTCAGTGATCCCCAGTAGCGTCATGTCAGATTACGAACAACAGGATAATCGCCACCACCAGCGCGTAGATGCCCAACGCCTCGGCGAAGGCGATAGCCAGGATCATGTTGAGCTGTATCTGTCCAGTGGCCTCCGGGTTACGGCCGATGGCGCTCATCGCCCCGTAGCCGAGTATTCCGATGCCTATGCCAGGCCCGAGTACCCCCAGGCTGATGGCGAGGCCCGCAGCTATGTATTTGGCTGCATCCCCCGTTAATCCCTGCAAAAGGACCAGATCCATATCGGCTTATCCTCCTACGACGTTCTTCATTTCAAATTTCCAGAATGATCGCACCGGACCAAGCCGGTTAATCGCCCAAGTCCCAACCCTTCAATCGACTCCGGATTTCACCCGGTTTCAGCCCGGTTCACCCGGGCATTGGACGGGCCGCCTCCGCGACCGGAGCGTTTCCGTCCCTCGCCGATCGTGGCGGCGCCGTCTCCCAACCGGAGGCGCACTGCATCAGCTTAATGCTCTTCATGCCGGACCGCAACTGAAAGGAACACCACGGTGAGGCTAGCGAAGATCACCGACTGAATCAGCCCCACCAGCAGCTCCAGGCCGAACACGAACTGGGTGGCCACGAAAGGGACCAGGAAGGTTATCATCACGACCAGGATTTCTCCGGCCGTCATGTTGCCGAAGAGCCGGAAGGTGAAGCTCACCACCCGCACCAACTCACTGGTAAGCTCTAGAAACCCCACGAAGGCGTCGATCAAGCCCATCGGCTTACCCCGGAGCAGATTCCCCAGGGCAAAGAATTTCTTTAAGTAGGCGAACTTGTGGGCTCGGAGGCCCCAGTACTCCACGAAAACGAAGGAGACCAACGCCAGCGCCAGGGGCATGTTCAGGTCCGTTCCCGCCGACCGCAGCAGGTGGGCCTTGATGTCCCCATCAACGACGAAGCCAAGGAACTGATAGAAGGGGAGAAGGGCCAGCCAGGCGTTGAACAGGACGAAGAAGAAGATGGTGGCGACAATCGGGAAAGCCTTCTTCGCCATTTCGGAGCCCAGAACGCTGCTGCAAAAACCGAGGAGCGCTTCAAACAGGACTTCCACCAGGCCTTGAAAGCGGCCGGGCACCAGGCTCTTTTTTCGGGCAGCCATGACAAAGAAGAGGATGATGACGAGGGTGGCGAACCAGGACGCGAGGAGGGTGTTGGTGACGGCGAACTGGGTCATACCCAGCGGCTTCGAGTGGGCCTCTTCGGCAGCGTCCTCCGAGGCTTCTCCGTCGTGGGCTCCAGTGTCGGTTAGGCCGAGGTGTTCATCGCGAGTGGAGGAGGGGAAAACCGGCTGGGGCGGAAGGTGGATCTCCGGTTTATCCAAGAATTGATCGGTACCAAACATGGCCGAACCGATGGCGCCGAACGTGAAACCCGCTACCAGCAGCGCCACCATGCCCAGGCCAACCACTACCAGCAGCTTCTTCGCTACAGTCCCCGATGGCACTAGCGATTCCTGCCCTTTCCGCTCATATCACCCCGTTTGGCGCTGTTCAGGACCGGCTGCACCAATTTATAGAGACCCCAAAAAGCCACGACCGTGCCCAGCACGGTACCCAATGCAAAAAACAGGGGTGTGGTGCCTGCCAACTTGTCTAGTCCGAGCCCCCCGACTATACCCAGCACAATGCACGCGGCTACGTACCAGCCGAGCCCCAGGAAGCGCAGACCAATGACCCAACCGTTCATCCTCGAAAAACCTCGTGAATCGTATCACGATGTTTTTGCAAAAGTCAATCGAAGCCGGGGCCACTAAATTCGTGCCCAGCGGCAGAGAAAAACCCAGGCGGTCGACACGCCTGGGTCTATTTCCTCGCTGGGGCGGCCGTCGCCCACGTCACTTGCCCGGCCGTTCCTTGCCGAAGTCCTCCAGGTCCAAGGTGTCGATGAACTCGGTGAACGCAGACATCCGCCGCAACTCCTCCTCGTCGAGTTCGACGGGCGCTCCCGACCCTTCCCCTTCCGCCGGTTCGGAGCCGATGGGCTTGCCAGTCTCCTTGTCCAGCAGGATCCCAGCCTTGTCCAGGACCGATTCCTCGGCGTAAATGGGCACTTGCGCCCGCACCGCCAGGGCTACCGCATCGCTGGGCCGGCAATCGATCTCCTTGGCTTCCCCGTTGGTCTGGATAGAGATCTTCGCGTAGAAGGTATCGTTATGTAAATCATTGACCAGGATATGCTTGACCGACCCGCCCAGAGTATCTATCACCGTACGGAGCAGATCGTGGGTCAGGGGCCGGGGCACGCTGAGGTCTTGGAGTTTAACCGCGATGGCATCGGCCTCCGCGGGGCCGATCCAGATAGGCAGATACCGGTCAGCGTCCTTCTCTTTCAGGATCACTACCCGCTGATAGTTCATCGAGCTGACCCGTACGCTGTCTATGGTCATCTCCAGCATTCCTGCTGCCTCCGTGCCCTGCCTTGACCTCTGGAAAAATTGTATGCCCCACCAAGAATCAATGTCAACCCAACTTCACCCCGGGCCTGGCTTGCACCCCCTTGGAATAGAGGCAGGGCAGCCCCTCACCGGTCCTCACTCTATCGGGCCTCCCGCCGGTCTCCCAGGTGCGGCTCCAGCGGACCGCGTCCGGGGGCTCCTCCTGCCCTCAAGCTGCATCTAACTTAGCTACAGTTGAGTGTATAATACCGATTGGAAGCCCCCCAAGGGGTGTTTCTCCCGTCATCAAGCAAACCCGCCGGAGGCGCTGTATGCCCAAGAATAATGAACACCGGGTGCCATGGCAACAGACTTGCTGGAGCTGCAACAGCGAGGCCTTCGGCTTCCAGTGTACCGACGAGCTTACGCCTTTGGACCGCTTGATCGGCCAGGACCGGGCGGAGGAGGCCCTCCGCTTCGGACTGGAGGTCGACAAGCCCGGCTATAACCTGTTCGTTACCGGGTTGACCGGTACCGGCAAGACCAGTGCGATAAAATCCCACCTCCAAATGATCGTCGGTGAACTGGCCCGCCAGGACCGGCGGAAACACATCAGCGACTGGTGCTACGTTTACAATTTCGACGACGCCGACCGGCCCCAGGTCCTCCGCCTCCCCCCTGGCACCGGCAAGACCCTGCGCAACCGGCTGAGTGAAACCCTGCGGGTGCTTGGCGTGGAGGTCCCCAAGGTCTTCAAGAGCGAGGACTACGAGACTCAGCGCCGCAGCCTGGAGGAGGCCGACCGGCAGGCCAGCCGGACCTTGATGGCTCAACTGGAGAAGGCAGCCGAGGAGGCCAGTTTTGGCGTGCAGGTCGCTCCCTCGGGCGTGACCATATTCCCCTTGTTGAATAAGCGGCCCATGGACCCCGAGGAGTACCAGGCGCTGGACCCCGAGCAAAAGAAAGCCATCGACAGCAAAAGGGGCCAGCTGATGCAGCGAACCCAGGACGTGGTGGCCAGTATCCGGGAGATCGAAAAAGGCGCCTCGGAAAAGTTACAGAACCTGGAACGGGCGTCGGCCCGCGAACGGGTCGACGACATTTTCCAGGACCTCATCGACTCCTATCCGGACATTGGCGACCTGAAGCGATTCCTCGAGCGGCTGATGAGCTACGTGTTGGACAATCTGGACCTGTTCAAGGAGTCTGAAACGCCGCCGCCGCCGCTAACCCCCGGAACCGCGCCATCCATGGGGAGCGATATCCTGACCATGAGCCCTTTCCTTCCCTTCGAGGTCAATGTCCTGGTGGACAACAGCGACGTGGACCGCGTGCCGATCATCATCGAGCCCAATCCCAACTGGGGAAACCTTTTCGGGCGCATCGAGCGGCGGGCCATCATGGGCGCTTACGTCAGCGATCACGCCATGCTGAAGCCGGGGGCTTTCCACCTGGCCAACGGCGGCTACCTGGTGATCAACGCCCGGGATGTGTTGTCCTCCCCCCATGTTTGGGAAGGCCTGAAGCGGTCGATCCGTAACCGGGAGGTCCGCCTCGAAGACCCGACGGAGCAAGCCGGATTCTTTATCCCCCAGGGGCTGCGTCCCGAGCCGATCCCGCTTCACGTAAAGGTCATCGTCACCGGGGACGAGGCCATCTACCGGCTGCTGAACTCGGTGGACCAGGAAGACTTCTGGGACCTCTTCAAGGTCAAAGCCGAGTTCGATTTCCGTGTCGAACTCACCGACGACAACCTGCGGGCCTACTGTGCTTTCATCTGCCGCATCTGTGCCGACGAGGAGCTTCTGTCCTTCGAGTCGGGCGCCGCCGCCGAGGTGGTGGAGTACGCCGCCCGGCTGGTGGCCGACCAGAATAAACTCTCCACCCGGTTCGGACAGATCAAGGATCTGCTCATCGAGGCCGACTATTGGGCCCGCAAGGAATCCTCCCCGCGGGTTCAGGACCTGCACGTGCGTCAGGCAGTGGCCCACAAGCTCTATCGCCTGAACCTGGTGGAAGAACGCATGAGGGAAATGGTGGCCGATGGGTCGTTGCTGATCGAGGTGAGCGGCTCGGTGGTGGGCCAGGTCAACGGGCTGGCCGTTTACGACCTGGGAGACTTCAGCTTCGGCCGCCCCGCCCGGATCACGACCCAAACCTTTGCCGGCCGGGAAGGGATCATCAACATCGAGCGGGAAGCCTCCCTCAGCGGCGCCACCCACGACAAGGGGGTTTTGATTCTCAGCGGCTACCTGGGAGCCAAGTACGGCCAAAGACGGCCCTTGACCCTCTCCGCCAGCCTGTGCTTCGAACAGTCCTACAGCGGCGTCGACGGGGACAGCGCCTCCTCCGCCGAGGTGTATGCCATTGTCTCAAGCCTTTCTGCGTTACCCCTGCGGCAGGACATTGCAGTCACCGGTTCGGTCAACCAGAAGGGGGAAATCCAGCCCATCGGTGGCGTCAACCAGAAGATAGAGGGGATGTTCGACCTGTGCCGCATCTCCGGCCTGACCGGAACCCAGGGGGTCCTGATCCCTCATCAGAACCGCCGGAACCTGATGCTTCGCGCCGACGTGGTGCAAGCAATCAGAGAAAACCAGTTCCACATCTACGCCATCAAGAACATTGACGAAGGGCTGGAAATCCTGACGGGCTATCCGGCCGGCGAGCGCCAAGCCAACGGCAGATACCCGAAAGCCACCGTCGGCCACCTGGTGGAAAAGCGCCTGGAGGAGCTGAACCAGTCCATGCGCGGGTATTATGACGAGTTGCTGACCACCGCGAAATAGGTGCTTCGTCCCCAGGGTTCTTGGCCGTCTTCAGCCACCCCCGGAAGCGACGCCTCGAACCGTCCGCGCTCTCACGAAAGGCAGACCCCTTCCCTGGCTAGAGGCTTGCCTCGCAACCGTCGTTCCGAGTGTCGTGCCCCGGTGGGCCGCCACCGGCGGATGATAATCCACTTTAAGAGCAGGAGCGAGGCAACGAGGAATCTGGTGCGCGGTTCCTCGTTAGCAAAGCGGACCGGCCACCCCAGACTCCTCGCTTCACTCGAAGTAACATGCTCCGGGGTGCTCTTGAGGCAAGTGGTTGGATGGGGGTTAGAGGTACGAGTGGCTGCGATAACCGGCTAAGGAACGAGGCGCTTGGCTCCGGGTCCTTTCCGGGCAGGGCCGGCAATAATGAGCGCACCCCAGGATTCAACCGACATCGGGGAACGGTTGAGGACTGGGGTGCTTTACTGCCGGCGCGTCCGCGGCTGGGACCACCCCGAGGCGTTCCCGCCTGGGGCGTCGCCACCCGGCCGGAGACAGTTGCCTTTGCTAGCGGTGTACCCCGGGGGGATACCGGTTTGGGCTATTCGTCGGCGTAGCGCCCGTTGTTGAGACCCGCCGCCGCCTGGTCTGCCAGGACTTCAATCCCTTTGCGGACCGATCCGGTCAGGTTGGCCAGTTCCCTTTCCAAGCCACGCAGGCTGCGCAGGGCGTAGGCATCGGCCTCGGTTTGCCTGGATCTGGCCTGGGCCTCCGTCTGATCCAGCATACGGCCGCACCGCTGTTCGGCGTCCTTCAGGGTTTCCTCGGCCCGGCTCTCCGCCAGCGCCACCAGTTCACTCGTCTCCAGCCGCTGCCTGAACTCGTCCTCGGCCTGGGACTTGGTGCGCCGGGCGTCTACTTGCGCCGAATTGATGATGTGGTCCTTCTGGGACAACACCTCTTCGGCAGCCCGGACTTCCTGAGGAATGGCCAGGCGCAACTGATCCACCAGTTCAGTGACCTTCTTTCTATCTATGAGAATATTCCCACTCACCGGCACTGTCTTGCTGGTTTCGATCAGGGTTTCCATTCGGTCGATAATATTTATGATATCTATGATGTCCCCCTTCTTCCGGCCACTGCCCTCACAAGACCGGCAACCCGAATTTTGTGTAAACCGCCTCGGCCACATGGGGAGGTACCATACTGTTGACATCCCCGCCGAGTTGGGCCACCTCCTTTAGGAGGCTGGAACTGACGAACATATGCTCTTGGGAAGTCATGAAGAATACCATGTCGAGGTTTGGCTCCAATCGACGGTTCATGAAAGCCATATCGAACTCGTACTCAAAATCCGAGCCGCTTCTCAAACCTCGGACGATGGCCTCCGCGCCGGTCTGTTTGGCGAAACGGACCACGAGTCCCTCGAACTTGGTCACCTCTACGTTGGGCAGGTGCTCGACGGCTTTTTCAAATAGCCGAACCCGTTCGTCGGAGTTGAATAATAGCTTCTTGGATGGCACCGCATAAACCGCCACGACCACCTTACCGAATAGGGCCGAGGCGCGCTGGACGACATCCACATGTCCCAGACTTACCGGGTCGAAGCTGCCGGGGTAAATAGCAGTTGTCACAGGTCGTTTTCTCTCACGTAGAAGTCCACCACATTGTCTCCATAGCGCCGGTGGGAAACTAGGCTCAAGAAGCCGTACTGAGGCGAAAGTGACAGGTGTTTGGAGTGCCCCGCCACCACATGGCCGCCGCCGACGATCAGCCGGGGCGTGGCTCCGATCCTTTCCAGCACTTCATCTAAATCTAGCATCCGATAGGGCGGATCCAGTAATACCAACTCATACGGGCCGGGCAGGGTGGCCAGGCTCCGGTCCACATCAGTGCAGTAAACCCTCGCGCTGGCGGTGAAGCCGGTGGTCTCCAGATTGGACTGGATCACCTGACACTGACGGCGGTCTCGCTCCACGAAGTCAGCCCAACCGGCCCCGCGGCTCAAAGCCTCTATTCCCAGGCTGCCGGTACCCGCGAAAAGGTCCAGTACCCTCTCTGGTTGATCCAACTCACCCTGGAGTATGTTGAAGATGGCCGCCCGCACTCGCTCCGTGGTAGGACGCGCACCGGGGGCGACGGCCCCCTTCAGCCTCTGTCCCTTAGCTTTACCACCAACCACTCGCATTGGTCCTGCAAAGCTGGATTATACATAATGTCAAGTTCTTTTCCTAGCAAACGCCGGGCCGGTTTCGAGCATTTTGTGGCCTGCGTCCGCTCGGTTTGCCGGGTATGGACCCCCGCCACGGGCTCCTTAGACCGGAAGGCCGGCGGGCGCGTTACGAGCCGCCCGCCCAAGTTGACGCTCCTAGCCGCCTATGCTAACATCCAGCCCACCTGTGAACCTATTGCTTCACCTTACTTCACCGCGCCCCCGCGGCGTTTGAAACGGTTTCATATTCTGCCTGTGCCGGGCCGAATACAGGGTAAGAGGATTGGTCGCCTGGTCGCCTTCGAGCCCAATGGATTCACAGACTCGCTGGGGGAGCTATAATAGACTGGTGACAACGGCACTCAAGGGAACAGAACCGGAATGAACCTTCGCCACCAGTTGGCTAGCGCCGCCCCGGATCAGGATACCGTGCTCACCTTGGGTGTGTTCGATGGGGTCCATCTGGGTCACCAGCACCTAATTCGGCGGCTCATCCAGATGGCTGGGCCGGCCTGTGTGCCGGCCGTCCTCACCTTCAGCAACCACCCCGCCACCGTACTGCGCCCCGGCACCCACATCGGTTACCTCAATACTGCCGCGGAAAAGGTCCGCCTGATCCAAGAGCAAGGCGTTGAGCTGGTGGTTAGCCTGGATTTCACCCCGGAGGTGGCGCGAGTCAGCGCCAAGGATTTCTCCGCCATGCTCGTCGAGATCTTTCGAACCAAAGGGCTGGTGCTGGGCCCCGACGCGGCGCTGGGCCACAATCGAGAGGGCACCGTGGACTACCTGAGGCGCCGCGGCGACGAGCTGGGGTTTTGGGTCGAGACGGTACATCCCCTGGTCCTGGACGGCGCCGAAGTGAAGAGCAGCCGCATCCGCACGGCCGTCTTGCAGGGGGATATGGCCGCCTGCGCCCGGCTGCTGAGCCGCAAGTTTTCCATCAACGGCCAAGTGGTGGAAGGCGACCGTCGCGGCAAGCAATTGGGCTTCCCCACCGCCAACTTGGAAGTAGAGCCAGGCATGATGGTGCCCGGGGACGGCATCTACGCCACCTGGGCCGACATCGACGGAGTTCGGCACCCATCGGCCACCAGCATCGGGGTACGCCCCACCTTTGGGCTGACCCAGCGGTTGGTGGAGGTATACGTGATCGATTTCGATGGCGATCTCTATGGAAAGGACCTGTGCGTCGAGTTCGTGGGCAAGCTGCGGAACCAGCAGACCTTCCCCGGCGTTGAAGCGCTGATCGATCAGATCAACCGCGATGTGGCCGGCTCCCGGCTGGTCCTGGCGGAAGACCGGAGGACCCACGTTGCTTGACGCCGAAACCGTCAAGAAGATTACGGAGCGGGGCGTCAGCGACATAATCTCCCGGGGTGAGTTCGTTAACCTGTTGCAGAGGGGCGCCCCCCTCCGGCTGAAGATGGGGTTCGACCCCAGCCGCCCCGATATTCACCTGGGCCACGTGGTAGGCCTCCGAAAGCTCCGCCAACTCCAGGAGCTGGGCCACCAGGTCATCTTGATCGTCGGCGACTGGACCGCGCAGATCGGCGACCCCAGCGGCCAGTCCGCCACCCGCCCCATGCTGACCCACCAGGAAGTGATTGACAACGCCGAATCCTACCTGCGCCAGTTTTTCAAGGTGGTGGACAAGGACCGGACGGAGGTTATTTGGCAGAGTGAGTGGTTCGGTAAGTTCACCCTGGCAGATGTAATCGGGCTGACGGGAAAGTTCACCGTGGCCCAGTTCTTGGAAAGGGATGACTTCGCCAAGCGGTTCAAGGAACACAAGCCCATCGCAATTACCGAACTGCTGTACCCGCTCCTTCAAGCCTACGATTCCGTGGCCATCCGGTCGGATGTGGAGTTCGGGGGCACCGACCAGATGTTCAACCTGCTGGTTGGGCGGGAACTCCAGCGCATGATGGGCCAGACTCCCCAGCAGTGCTTCCTGATGCCCCTCCTGGTGGGCACCGACGGCGTGCAGAAGATGAGCAAGAGCCTGGACAACTACGTCGGGGTGGAAGAGCCGCCCATCGAAATGTACGGCAAGCTCATGTCCCTGCCCGACGAGCTGATTGCTCCCTACTTCGGCTACCTCACCGACATTCCCGACGCCGAATTGGCGGCCATGTCCCATGACCTATCTTCCGAGGCATTCAACCCGATGGGACTCAAGAAGCGCCTCGCCCGGGAAATCGCCGCCCAGTTCCACGGCAAAGAGGCGGCGGACGCGGCCCAAGCCCACTTCGAGCGAGTGGTCCAGCGCCGGGACCTGCCCGACGAGATACCGGAAAAGGCTTTCACTCAGTTCGGTACCGAAGCCGGGGAGATCAAGGCGCCTCGGCTGAGCAGGTACCTGGTAGACCTTGGGCTGGCGGAAAGCAGTTCAGAGGCCAAGCGTTTCATAACCCAGGCAGCCGTGGTCCGCCACCGATCGGGCACATCCGTCACCCTCGACTCAGACACTGCCGTAATGGATACGCGCCCGGATGACGTAATCCAAGTCGGCAAACGCCGCTTTGTCCGCCTGGTGGAGCGGTAGCCGGCCGGCACCCCCCCGGTCCCTTCGTGCGCCAGGATTCGAACCTTGCCCTCACCCACCTTTAGCCATGGTTCTTCGGGTTTCTGCATGGTGGTATCACCGAACGCCAACCGGTTGACCAGCTGTCATGCTGAGCGAAGCGAAGTATCTCAGACGTGTGGCAAAGAGACTCTTCGCCGGCGCCCAGAGTGCCAATCCAAAGGCCCACACCGACCCCCCGGCCGCTTCTCGTTGACACTCCACTCAGCGCTGGCTAGACTGAAATCAAACGTCACGCCCCGGCGGGCCTGGCCCGGTTTCGAAACGATTCTCCCAGCCAACCAGGGCTGTCCCCAGGGCTATCCAAAGTCCCCGCGCGGAATCTCAGGAATCAGGGCGAAGAGATTTCGACCGGCAAGAAGGAAGCATCGTGACTTCCCAACGGAAGAACACTTATAAAACCCCGTCCCAAATAAAGGTGGAGCCGGTCTACACCCCGGAAGACCTGCGGGACACCGACTACGCCGGTGACGTGGGACTGCCCGGCGAGCATCCCTACCTGCGGGGCATCCACCCCACGGGCTACCGGGGACAGCTCTGGACCATGCGAATGTTCGCCGGTTTCGGCCGCCCCGAAGAAACCAACCAGCGGTTCAAGTTCCTGCTCGGCCACGGCCAAACGGGCCTGAGCGTGGCCTTCGACATGCCCACCCTCTACGGGTATGACACCGACGACCCGAGGGCGGCCGGAGAGTTCGGCAAATGCGGCGTCGCTATTTCGTCGCTGGCCGACATGGAGACTCTCTTCGACGGGATACCCCTGGGTCGAGTCACCACCTCAATGACCATCAACGCCCCGGCGGCCATCATCTGGGCCATGTACATCGCCGTGGCCGAGAAGCAGGGCGTCTCTCCGGATCGCCTCGGCGGCACCATCCAGAACGACATCCTGAAAGAGTACATCGCTCAGAACGAGTACATCTTTCCCCCTAACCCGTCCATGCGCCTGGTCGTGGACACGGTGGAGTTCGCCACCCGGCAGCTGCCCCGGTGGAACCCCATCAGCATCAGCGGCTACCACATTCGCGAGGCCGGTTCCACGGCGGTACAGGAGCTGGCCTTTACCCTGGCCGACGGGTTCGAGTACGTCCGGCACTGCCTGGCCCGCGGGCTCGATGTAGACGAATTCGTTCCCCGGCTTAGCTTTTTCTTCAACGTGCACAACAACTTTTTTGAGGAAATCGCCAAATTCCGGGCGGCCCGCCGCGTCTGGGCCAAGGAGTTGCAGGGGACTTTCCAGGCCCGGAACCCACGGTCCCACCGGCTCCGCTTTCACGCCCAGACCTCCGGAGCCAGCCTGACCGCCCAGCAGCCGGAAAACAACGTCGTGCGGGTATCTTTACAGGCCCTGGCCGCGGTGCTGGGCGGCTGTCAATCGCTCCACACCAACGGTAAGGACGAAGCCTGGGCCTTGCCTTCGGAAGAGGCGGCGTTGCAGGCCCTTCGCACCCAGCAGATCATCGCCCATGAGACCGGAGTTACCGACACCACCGACCCCCTGGGCGGCAGCTACTTCCTGGAGATCTTGACCAATCAGGTGGAAGCCGGCAGCTACGATTACTTCAGCCGCATCGAGGCCCTGGGAGGCGTCATACCGGGCCTGGAGGCTGGCTTCTTCCAGAAGGAGATCGCCGACGCCTCCTACGCCTATCAGCAGGAAGAAGACCGGCGGGAACGGATTACCGTGGGCGTCAACGAGTTTCACTCCGACGCCACGTTGGACATCCCTCTGTTGCGGGTTGACGAGGCGGGCCAAGAGATACAGGTCCAACGCCTCGAGGACGTGCGGCGCCGGCGGGACGACCGGGCCACGGCCGCCAAGCTTCGGGCGCTGGAACAGGCGGCTCGCGGGTCCGACAATCTGATGCCGCCACTGTTGGAAGCGGTCAGAGCTTACGCCACCCTGGGCGAAATGATGGACGTGCTCCGTGACGTTTTTGGAGAATACCAGCCGTCCTGGGGCTTCTAGTCTACTGTCTCATAAATGGTTTGATACCCTGCCCGTCATCCCGGCGAAGGCCGGGTTCCAGCAAAAGCTTCTCTGGATTCCGGCCTTCGCCGGAAAGACGCCGGTGGTGAGTGTGCCGCATGATTTCGCTGGTGTAAAGCTATTTACGAGACTGTACACTAGCTCAGGCTCATGCCAACGGAGGCCGCTGACCTCTCCCCTCGGGGTTTCTGCCCTGAGGAGGCCCCCCTTTTCGTCCTCCCGGCTATTCCCGGCCTGTCTCGGCCCGTGAGCCAGCGCTCCGATTGTTCTGATTGGCTTCCGGCAGCCCGGCCCGCGCGTCCGGCAAATCTTGAGGGCCCCGGCGTGCCGGGGCCCTTAAACGTTATCCTTCGCCACGGAGGCAGCCCCCCGCGCCGGTGCTTACTCCTGCTCGCGGGCCCGCTTTATCTCTTCAATGACACGTTGCTCGATGTTGGGAGGCACGGGATCGTAGTGGTCGAATTCCAGCTTGTACACCCCTCTGCCTTGGGTCAGCGACCGTAGGTCCTGGGCGTAACGCTGGGTTTCCGCTCGCGGGACTTCCGCCTCGATAACCGTGACGCTCTCGTGGGGAGTCATCCCCAAAATGCGGCCCCGCTTCCCATTCAAGTCGCTCATGACCTCGCCGGTGTAGGCATCGGGCACGGTGACCGTGAGCTTCATGACCGGCTCAAGCAGGATGGGACTGGCTTGGGAAATCCCTTTGCGCAGAGCCTGATTGCCGGCGATTTCAAAGGACATTCCGGACGAGTCGACATCATGGTAGCTCCCGTCGTAGATGACGGCTTTCAGGTCAACGATAGGGAACCCGGCCAGAACGCCTTGCTCCAACGCCTTGGTAACCCCTTTTTCGACAGATGGTATGTACTCCTTGGGCACCCTGCCGCCCGTGACCTCATTCGCGAACTCGAATCCCTGAGTCCGCTCCAGCGGCTCCAGCCTGAGCAGCACGTGACCGTACTGGCCATGGCCACCGGTCTGCTTCTTGTGGCGGTACTCGGTCTGGGTCACCTGGGTTATGGTCTCTTTGTAGGCAACCCGGGGCAGCCTCACCCGCAAATCAGCGCCGAACTTGCGGCGAATCTTATCCATCGCCACATCGACCTGGGCTTCACCCAGTCCCGTGAGCAAGCTCTCGTTGGTATCGGAATCCCGGGAATGGCGCAGGCTCGGGTCCTCCTCCGCGATCCGGCTCAGCGACGTCGACATCTTGTCCAGGTCGGCTTTGGTGGCCGGCGTAACGGCCACGCAGTGAAAACCCTCCGGAAACTTGATCCTCTCGAAGGTCACCAGTTGGTCCCGCGCGCACAGGGTATCCCCCGTGACGGTCGACGCCAGCTTGCCGATAGCGCCAATATCGCCGGCGCCCACCTCGGACACATTATCCTGAGACTTGCCCCGCGGCAAATAGAGCTGCCCAATCCGCTCCGACTGCTCCCGGGCGCTGTTCCACACCTCCGAGTTGCTCTTCATGGTGCCCCGGAAGACGCGAAACACGGACAGTTTTCCCACGAAGGGGTCCGCGGTTGTCTTGAACACGAACGCCGCCAACGGCCCGTCGGGGTCGGTCTCACATTCGACCGGCTCTTTGCTGGGTAACCCGGCCATGCCGGGTTTGACCCCATCGGCGGGAGAGGGAAGGAACGTCAGAACCATCTCCACGAACTCCTCCACTCCCATGTTCTTGATGGCGGAGCAAGCGAGAATGGGCACCATTTCACCTTTCTGGATGGCGGAGCGCGCCCCGGTTTCGATCTCCTCCTGGGTCAACTCTTCGCCCTCGAGGTATTTATCGGCAAGGGCGTCATCGCTCTCAGCCGCGGCCTCAATCAACCGCTCCCGGGCGGCCTCCAGCTCCTCGGCCATCTCCGAGGGAACGTCGGCCGGGGGATTGATGACACTGATCATCCCCTGGAAGTCCTGGGCTTCTCCGATAGGTAAATTAAAGGGGACGCATTTATTGCCGAAGGTCCCTTGGATATCGGTAACACAACGGGAGAAGCTGGCGTTTTCCCGGTCCATCTTGTTCACCAGGAACATTTTAGGCAGCCCATTGGCCTCGGCCATGCTCCAGGCGCGCTCGGTGCCCACATCGACACCGGATTGAGCAGCTACCAAGATGACGGCGCTCTCCACCACGCGTAAGGCGGCGGTCACTTCTCCCAGGAAATCGTCGTAGCCGGGGGTGTCGAGGAAATTTACTTTTTGGCCATCCCAGGCACAGGAAATCAGGGTGGTTTGGACGCTGCTGCCGCGTTTCACTTCCTCCGGCTCGTAGTCGGAGACGGTGTTTCCGTCCTCCACGCGGCCCACACGGGTAGTTGCGTTTACGTTGAACAGAAGGGTTTCGCTCAGCGAGGTTTTGCCGGCCCCGCTGTGGGAAACTAAAGCTACGTTTCGAAGGTTCCGGACATCGACTGTGGGCATCGAGACTCCCCCTTATCCCAGCGGGATGAAGTTAACCCCGCAAGCTCAATCCAGGACCGAAGCCGATCGGGAGCACGAAACCGCCAGTTGCTTCCCATCGCTACCGCGGCCACAGCTTAATCTTATCGGCTCCGGAGCTTCCGGGCAACACCTGGCCTAAATTCCGGGTCCCGCCCAAAATGAGCCGGCCCCGGATAATCCGTTTCGAGTTCATTTCAGCAACCAATCCAATGGCTTCGGCCGCCGCGGAGCAATGCACTTCCGGTGACATTCCCACTCTCACCCTCCTCTGAACCGGGGGGGGCAATGCCTCTCACGCCGTTTCCCTCCGGCTCTTTACCAGGCTATTATTGGGGGGTGTGGCCGCCGGCCCCCTCGGGCTCCGATGGGTTTCTTGCCCGGAGCGTCCGGCGATATTGACAGTATCTGGCACCTGGCTATAATGAACAGGCGCTCGGAACGGAGTTCGCGTCAGCGGCGCGGTTCCAGACACCGGGCCTCACCCAAACGTCTCTACAGGAGGTGCCGATATGCCGGTCAAAGAGATCATCACCTGCCCTCAGATTGCCTCGGGGCAAGCGCCCCTATCCCAGGCCACCCGGTTCGGGAACCTGGTCTTTGTCGCAGGCAACACGGGACGGCACCCCACGACCAGTGTGGTGGGCAAGGACATCAAGGAGCAGACCGCCTTTGCTCTGCAACGGATCCAGATGATCCTGGAAACAGCGGGCTCTTCCCTGGACAACGTGCTGACCAACACCTGCTACGTCACCAATCGAGAGGACTTGAAGGGTTTCAACGAAGTCTACGCCGGGTATTTCAAGAACGACCGGCCGGCGCGCACCACAGTCGTCGTCAATTTCGGATCGCCGGACAACCTCGTGGAAATCACATCTACCGCATTTATCTCCGACTAGGGTGCCACCTTGTCAGCTAGGGCGTTCATCCTGATAGAAACTCAGGTGGGAAAGAGCCAAGAAGTGGCCGCTGCCTTGCGGCGCATGGAAGGGATCAAGTCGGCCGATGTCATCACGGGCACCTACGACGTGATCTCCCTCATCGATGCCGCGGATATGAGCGCCGTGGCCGACCTGGTAACCGGCCGGGTGCAGGCGATACACGGGGTCATGCGGACGATCACCTGCGTGACCGCCGGCTAGACCTTCTCCGGCCGTGGCCCTTCCCCCAGGAGTCCGTTGCCCGTTGGCCCTCGGGTCATGGCCCGCGGGCTCAGCCGCTGGCCCGGCGCCCCCGGATACTCCCTCCAACCCCATGAAGCCCGGCACCCGGCGAACCGCTTCAGGCCGCTCAGATCTTCTTTAGGACCACGTGGGAGCGGTTGAGGGTGTGGGGACGAACCTGGCTTGCCCAGTCGCCTTTCTCCGATTCCGCCTTCCAGGCGTCGCTGAAGGGAATCTCCGGTGAGTCGATCTCGTACAGGGCGGTATACCGGGCCACGCCGTCCACGTCGGCCGATTCCAGCCGGTAGCGGGTGCAGCCGTGGCAACCGGGGGCGTTAAGAATATTGGGAACGTGCTGGGTGTCGTAGATTCGGTTGAATGCCTCTTCGTGCTCGGCGGGTATGTCCATCTGCACCACGTACAAATAGTCTGCCATAGTTACGACGCCTCCCTCAGGTTAATCACCCCTCGAACCGCTCTATTGAATCGCCCGCACGGGCTGCCACCGGCGCCAAATTCCTGAGCCGGGAGGGCGTTCGGCGTCCCGAGTCCGCCGGCAGGCAACCGAGGAACGACTCTTTCAGAGCGATGGCCACGGGGGTTTTTCCACAGGGATTATAGGCGCGGGCCGCAACCGGTACAAGTTCGTCCGGAAAAGACGGCGAGCAATAATGCCGCGCCCTCGACGGCCACACCAATTACCCGGAGGTGAAGATCGTGGCCCGGTCCCGCCGGAGCTCTGATTTTCAGGTGAGGCAGAGCCCCACGGGCCCGTATCGCCCCGGGGGTCCCGTGGTAGTTCCTCGACCGGGCTGCTAATACGTCAGCGCCGAGGTGACGCCCTCGGGCAGGTCCACCTCCAGGGCTTGCAGGCAGTTGGCCAGAGCCTGGTAGTAGCCGGCCACAACCAGCAACTCGATGATTCCCGCGTCTCCAATCCGGGACCGGAGGGCTTCGAAGGTCACGTCGGAAACCCGATGCTGGCGGAGCAGCTCCAGGAAGAACTGGACTACCACGGCGTCGTCGGGCGCCAGCCCCACCGGCGCTCGAAACTCGCGGATCGCGCTGATTATGTCATCCGATAGCCCCGCGGCCCGGGCCGGCGCCTGGTTGACCGTCCAGACGTAGTGCCCGTTGACTTCCCGCGCGGCGGTGAGGACTCCCAGGGCCTTCACCCTGGGGTCCAGCTTGCACTCGTAGCGGGCGTAGCTGCCCAGCCTCCCGAATCGGCCCGCCACCTCCGGGTTGTTGAAGAGTGCGGCGTAGTTCGGGACCGGGTCCCCGCGCTTGTTCCAAAACTCGTCCCAGAGCTTCTGGTCTTCCGGACTCAGGTCTTCCCGTTTTGTGAGAGGCACTCTGGCCATGGCGCTCTACCTCCAACTACAAATGAAACCGGAGCATACCCAAGCCGGCTCCAAAACGTGGGGCCAGCCCGGCAAGAATTGTCTCACTTCGCCAGCAGGGCGTCCAGGACCGCACCGGGAGACATGGGTAGATTCCGCAGCCGGTGGCCGGTGGCCCGGGCGATGGCGTTGGCGATGGCCGCCATCGGTGGAATGATGGGCGCTTCGCCCACGCCGCGCACGCCGAATGGGTGCCCCGGATTGGCTACCTCCACGATAATCGTGTTGATCAGGGGTAGGTCCAGCGCGATGGGCATCCGGTAATCCAGGAAACTGGCGTTGAGCATCCGGCCTTCTCCATCGAAGAAATACTCTTCGTTCAACGCCCAGCCGATGCCCTGCGCCACACCACCCTGTATCTGCCCTTCCACGTAAGCGGGATGGATAGCCTTGCCGGCGTCCTGCACCGCGGTGTAGTTCAGGATGGCCACCTTCCCAGTATCCGGGTCCACCTCCACGTCCACGATGTGGGTGGTAAACGCCCCACCGACTCCCTTGGGGTTGACGCTGACCTGGCTGGATATGGGACCGCCGGTGTCGTTCAGCCTCTCCGCCAGCTCCTTGAAGGTCAATCTGAGGTCTGGGTCCGACTTGTGCCGGAACACGCCGCCGGTCAGGGCGACGTCCTCAAGGGGCACGTCCCAGATTTTCGAGGCCCGCTGCACCATCTTGGCGCTAATGTCCTGGGCGCATTCGTAGGCGGCCCATCCGGTGGCGAAGGTGGTGCGGCTGCCGCCGGTCAGGAAGGTGTAGCCCACCGACTCGGTGTCCCCCACGCTTGGGTGGACGTCCTCGGCGGGGATGCCCAGCACCTCGGCGGCCTGCATGGCGATGGACACCCGGGTGCCGCCGATGTCGGTGGAGCCTTCGACCAGGCTGACGGTGCCGTCGGCGTTGACCGCAATGGAGCAGCTTGACTGGAAACCAATGTTGAACCAGAAGCCCGACGCCACTCCCCGGCCGCGCCAGGGCCCTTCGAGGGGAGAGAGGTAATGCTCACTGGCCTTGGCGGCCTCCAGGCATTCCACGTTGCCGATGCGGCGGAACCTCGGTCCATCGACGCGGCGGGTGCCTTCCTTGGAGGCGTTCAGCAGGCGGAACTCGACAGGGTCCATGCCCACCTTTTCGGCGAGTTCGTCGACCACCGTTTCGACCGCAAAGGCGGCGTTGGGAGCGGCTGGTGCGCGGTAGGCCGCCGTCTTGGGCTTGTTGACCACCACGTCGTAGCCATCCACCCGCGCGTTCTCCAGGTCGTAGGGGGCGAACATGCACTGGCCCCCCGCGTCGACCATCGCGCCGGGAAAGCTGCCGGCCTCATAGACCAGGTAAGCATCGCCGGCGGTGAGCTTCCCCGCCTTGGTGACCCCCATCTTCACCTTGATGTAGGTCCCGGAGGTGGGGCCGGTGCCCTCGAAGACATCGGACCGCGACATGACAATCTTGACCGGTTTTCCGGTCTTGGCGGAAAGCAAAGCGGCCAGCGGCTCGAGGTAGATGTTGATCTTGCCACCAAAGCCGCCGCCGATCTCCATGGGCACCATCTTTATCCTGGACACCGGCACATCCAACACCTTGGCGAGGTCTTCACGAGCGGTGAAAGCCCCCTGGGTGCTGCACCAGACCGTTAGCCGGCCGTCGGCGTTCCAGAGGGCCGAGGCGTTCTGCGGCTCGATGTAGCCCTGGTGGACCGTGGCGGTGGTGTACTCGTGCTCCACGGTGATATCGGCCTCGCCGAACCCCTTATCCACATCGCCTTTTTCGTACCTCAGGTGGGATGCCACGTTGCTCAGCTTGCCGGTTTGCTCGCCCAGTTCCCTGGTGGTCAGATCGTCATGGAGAAAGGTGGAGCCCTCTTTCATCGCCTCCCGGACGTTGGTCACCGGCGGCAGCACCTCGTACACTACGTCGATCAGACCCAAGGCTGTATCGGCAATATGCGGGCTGGTTGCTGCCACGGCGGCCACGGCGTGGCCCTTGTACAGGACCTTCCCCCTGGCCAGGAGGTTGTCACTAGCGAAGCGTAGGTCCTGGTCTGGGTTCTCCATCCGGGCCACCGGCATGTCCTGGCCGGTGATCGCGGCCTTCACGCCAGGGAGCGCCAGGGCTCTACTTACATCGATGGACCTGATCCGCGCGTGGGCGTGGGGGCTGCGCAAGACTTTTCCGTGAAGCATCCCGGACGCCTGAAAATCCCCGCCGTATTTGGCCCGGCCGGTCACTTTATCGGTACCGTCATGGCGGATCGGGCGAGTGCCCACCACCTTATATTCCGTATTGGAAAGAACGATATTGGACGCCATATCACACACCTCACCGGCGCTGTTGTCGAAGCTAGAAACCCTCCGGAGTTTATCATACCGCCCTCCGGTTCGAGGCCCCTTCCGGTTCGGCGGATGGGACCGGTGCACGGGCGGACCATTCCCGTGTATACTGGGCCGGGCGGCCGCCCTGGGTTTGTGCTCAGAGACCTGGTTTCGCCACGGCATCACTCGGCATCATTCGGAAGGCGGACGCCATAACACAATGGCATCGAACCCGCGGTCCGCTCCCCTCGGCCGGCGGACCACCCTGGAGGATCGTCCCTGATGGAAGGAAACATGGAGCCCCTGCGCGACATTCGTGTGCTGGCCGTCACGGTGTATTTGGCCGGGCCTTTTTGCGCCATGAATCTCGCCCGGATGGGCGCCGAGGTCATAACCGTCGAGATGCCGGGCCGGGGGAACCCGGTGCGAGGAATCGGCAACTACGCCGGGCCCGCGGGAAACCACCCAGTGAGCCAGGGCGACCAGGACCTTTCCACCATGTACCTGAAGCGGGCCCAGGGGGTCAAGAGCGTCACGCTGAACCTGAAGGACCCCAAGGGCCGTGACATGCTCTTGAAGCTGGCCGAATCCTGCGACATCTTCTTGGAAAACCTGGCCCCCGGGTCCATGAAGGCCATGGGTCTGGGTTACCCCGAGGTGTCCCAGGCCAATCCGGGGATAGTCTACTGCTCCATCTCCGGCTACGGGCAGGACGGTCCCTACGCCAACAAGCGGGCCCACGACCCCCAGATCCAGGGGATGAGCGGCCTCATGGACATCAACGGCGAGGAGGACGGGTCTCCCATCAGGGTCGGGTTCCTCATCGGCGACCTCGTCACACCCCTGTTCGCCTGTTACTCCATTCTGGCGGCCCTGCGGGAAAAGGATCGGACCGGCCGGGGGCAACACCTGGACGTTTCCATGATGGACACGCTGGTATCCCTCATGTTCATGGAGAACCTTGAGGAAAACATCGAGGAAGGGCGGCCCCTGCGGACCGGCAACTTTACCCGTAGCGGGCCCACCGGCCTGTACCGGGCCAGCGACGGCGACCTTGTCCTGACCGCCAGCGGCGACGACCAGTGGGTGCGGCTGGCCAAAGCCCTCGACGCCCCGGAGCTGACCGAGGACCCGCGCTTCGCCACCAACTACGCCCGCACCACCCACATAGAGGAGGTCCGGGAAGCGGTCCAACGGTTGATCGGCGGCATGAGCCTCGCGCAGGCCCTGGAGCGGTTGGAGGCCGGTGATGTCCCCTGCGGGCCGGTTCGATCCGCGGCAGAAGTCCTCGCCGACCCCCATTTCTGGGAGCGGGGCACCCTCCAACCCATGCGCCACGCCGCCCTCGAAGAGCCGGTGCAGGGAGGCGTGGGGGCGGGGTTCCCGGTGCTGTTCTCCGGGAAGCCGCTGCCGCAGTTGGCCGGCGCGCCGGCCCTCGGCATGCATAACGACGAAATCTACGGCCGCCTCCTGGGACTGGGAAAAGAGGAACTGGAACGCCTGATGGAAGAGGGCGTACTGTGAAGCCCAGGTCAGCGGTAAGCCTTCAGCGGCCAGGCCAAGCGGGGGCTAAAAGCTGAGGGCTGAACGCTAATAACTCCTGAATGGAGTGTGGGACAAGATTCTCTCGGCGGGGGTAAGTGAAATGACTTTCAAGGCCAAACCATTACGATCGGAGCTGTTCGTTCCCGGCAACAAGGAAGACTGGATGCGCAAGGCGCCCCGGTACGGGGCCGACGCCTTGATCCTGGACCTTGAGGACTCGGTGCCGCCCGTTGAGAAAGCCGGAGCGCGGGTCCTGGTCCGTAAAATGCTGGAGGAGCTGGGCCCCACCGGCCAGACCCTTATCGTCCGCGTGAACCGGCTGGAGACCGGCCTCACCGGCGATGACCTGGAGGCGATTACCTGCCCCTACCTCTACGCCATCATGCTACCCAAAGTCGAGGGGCCGGCGGATGTGGTCGAAGCGGACATCCTGCTGAAACTCTTCGAGCGCCGGGCCGGCATGGAGGTGGGCCAGGTACTGATCGACCCGGGACTGGAATCGGCCGAGGGAATGAGGCTGGCTTACGAAGTCGCGACCTCTTCAGCCCGGGTGGCTCACATGGGCGCCGCCGGCGGCAAGGGCGGCGATCCGGCCCGGTCCATCGGCTTCCAATGGACCCCCGAGGGCATGGAAACCCTCTTCTTCCGCTCCAAGGTGTTGCTTGATTCCAGGGCCGCGGGGATTCCCTACCCCGTCACCGGCGGCTGGATGGACCTCCATAACCTGGACGGCCTCAGAGAGGCCGCCGAGCAGGCCCGGAGGCTGGGATATACAGGGATGCACCTGATTCACCCATCCCACGTGCCGGTGGTCAATAAAGTGTTCACCCCCAATCAGGACGAGATCGCCCAATGGCAGGGGGTGATCGCGGCCATGGAGGAAGGGCGAAAACGGGGAGACGCCGCCGTGCCTTTCCAGGGAGACATGATCGACATAGCCCACGAGGAGACCGCCAAGATCATGCTGGCGAGGGCCCGGGAGTTGGGCGTCCTCAACTCCTGAGGAGGCCAGCCAGCTACCGGCCAAGACACGACTCAGATGACCTCACATGGGCGAACCTTACGACGAGCAAGCAACCCTCAAGTCCCCCTTTGGTAAAGGGGGATTAGGGGGATTTCACGTGAACCCCGCCACCCATAAATGCCCCCGATCAAGGTCAGACATCAATGAAACGATCAGCCAGTTAGTAGTGAGAAGCGATGTCAAAGGGATTTGACCGGTTCGTTCCCCTTCAAGGTTGCGTCAACTTCAGGGACCTTGGCGGCTACCCCACCCGGAACGGACGGACCGTCAAATGGCGCAGATTATTCCGCAGCGACGGTATTCACCATATGACCCCGGAAGACGCCCGGTACGTTCAGCAAACCCTCGGCGTGGCCACCATTGTCGATCTGCGCAACACCGATGAAGCTCAAAGAGACGGACGGGGGCCCATGGCCGAAGCCCCGGTTGAGTTCTATAGCGTGCCTTTCCTCAAAGAGAGAGGGAATGATCCACCCAATCCTTCCGAGGACCCGGTGGTCCGGCTGGGCGGCATCTACCAGTGGATATTCCAAAACGCGGGCGGCCTGATAGCCGAGACGCTGATTAAGCTGGCCGCGGACGGGAGCCTGCCGGCCGTGTTCCATTGCACCGCCGGGAAGGACCGGACCGGCATTCTCGCCGCCCTGATCCTCGGTATCTTGGGCGTGGACGATGAAGAGATAATGGGGGATTATCTCCTTACCAACCAGCGGCTGGACCAACTCTTCGAGCGGCTGCGGACTATACCGGGAAGCGAAGACCGCCCGCGGGAGTCGTTCGCGGCGCCGGCCAAGGTACTGGAGCAATTTCTGAAGGATCTGCGCGGCAACTACGGTGACGCGACGAGCTACGCTCGGGCCCACGGCGTTACCCAGGCTACCATCGCCGGGTTAAGGGCCTCCCTGCTGGAGTGACGGTGAAGTAGATCCGGCATCACTTCGAATAGCCAATCGTTGACCGTTCTCTGACCCGTGCCACGGAATGATTTTGAATTCGATTTCCTGCGGGAGGCGCGCCATGGCCACCTACGTGCTGATTCACGGCGCAGGCCATGGGGGCTGGTGCTGGGACAAGGTCGTCCCCCTGTTGCGAGCCGCGGGGCATAACGTGGAAGCTCCGGACCTGCCGGGCCACGGCGAAGACAAGACGCCAATCTCGCGAGTAACCCTCCAGGCCTACACCGACCGGGTCTGCCGGGTCCTGGATGCCCAGCCCGAGCCGGTGGTGCTGGTGGGCCACAGCATGGGCGGTATCGTAATAACCCAGGCCGCCGAATCCCGGCCGGAAAAGGTCGGAACGCTGGTGTATCTGACCGCGGTCCTAGCTCCCTCCGGCGTCTCGATCCTTCAAACCCTCGAAGGGGATGGCGCGACGTTGGAGGATGCGATGGCCCGAAGGACCATGATTCTCTCGGCCGACCGAAGCTACGTCACCTTCGAGGAAGGTACGCTCGCCGGCAGGTTCTACAACGACTGTTCCGAGGCGGACGTGGCGCGGGCCAGGTCCCTTCTGGTGCCCCAGGCTTTGGCTCCCTTACAGACACCCATCAGGACCACCGAAAAGAACTTTGGCCGGATCCCCAGGGTGTACATCGAGTGCCTGCTCGACAAAGCGGTTCCCCCAGAAATGCAGAAGGGAATGTACACCGCCTTGCCGTGCCGGAAGGTCATCTCCATGCATACCGGCCACTCGCCATTCTTCTCCGCCCCGGAGGATCTGGCCAAGAACCTGGTTTCGTTGTAGCCGGCATGAGGTTAGCCCTCCTGGGGCCGCGCCATGGCCCCGTTGAAACACGGCTGGCATATCCATCCCGGCCCCCCCAGCAATCGTAGCGCAGCAGTAGCCTCGGCCGGGTGTACAATACTTTGGCGCATGGAGCGCCGGCGGTCTCTGAGCCACATTCTCTGAAGAGCGGACCCCGGACTTGGACGCCAATCGTCTCGACACCCACGTGACAAGAATGACCTACGCCTTGCTTGAAGGCCTGCGCGTGCTGGAGCTGGGGCAGTTTCTCTCCGCCCCATACTGTGGCAAGCTTCTGGCCGACATGGGAGCGGAGGTCACCAAGATCGAACCGCCCGGCGCCGGCGACCACGCCCGCCAGTACGGCCCTTTCCTCGGCGACGACCCCCACCGGGAACGCAGCGGCTTATTCCTGTACCTCAACGCCAACAAGCGAGGCGTCACCCTGGACCTGGGCACACCCACCGGCCAGGGAATCCTCCGGGAGTTGGTGTCGCGCTCCGACGTTCTGGTCCACAATCTTCATCCGCTGGAGATGGACCGGTTGCACCTCGACTACGAGGCGGTCAGCCGGGCCAACCCCAGCCTGGTAATGGCATCTATCACCCCCTTCGGGGTAACCGGTCCGTGGCGGAACTACACGGCATACGACATCAACCTGGCCGCCGCGGGAGGCGTCTGCGAGGGTCTCGGGGAGGCCGTCCGGGAACCACTGACCTTCGGCACTCCCCAAGTGGGCTACTTCGCCGGCCTTGCCGCCGCCTCAGCTATCGTAATGGCCCTTTTGGCTGTCACCCCCGTCCCCTCTCCCTCAGGGAGAGGGGTGGCCGAAGGCCGGGGTGAGGGTCAGCACATCGACATCGCCGAGGTGGAGACGCTGGCCGGAATCTACAACGGCCCCGAGGCGCTGATGGCCGTGTACCAATGGCGCATGACCCGGCGCACCGGGCACCATGCCCTCGACTTCCCATACCCCAACTGCCTCCTGCGCTGCAAGGATGGATACATCTTCGTCGGCGCTCCCGAGGGCCGTCAGTGGGGCAAGCTCTTGGAGCTGATGGGAAACCCCGAGTGGTCCAAAGAACCCCGCTTCAGAAACCGGACCGACATGAACAACCTCTACGCCGACGAGGTCGACGGCTACATGGAAGCCTGGCTCATGGACCACACCAAGGCGGAGCTTCTGGAGCTGGCCCTGGAGCACCGGGTCCCCCTGGCGCCGGTGCGCGGCTTTGACGAGGTGCGCCACGACGAGAGCCTGGCCGGCCTGTTCGTGGACATCGACCGGACTGACACCGGCCCGCTGCCCTACCCCGGCCCGCCCTATGTTCTGAGCGACGCCGCCGAGGACGCTCCCTCACCCGCTCCCTTCCTGGGCCAGCATAACCAAGAGATCTATTGCGATGTTCTGGGTTTTTCCGGCGAGCAGCTGGTGAAGCTGTACCAGACCGGTATCATATAGTGGGCTCCGTCGGGCGACGCCCCCCACATCCGTATCAGGGAGGTTGAAGGAAGAAGCAACAGCCGGAGAATCCTAACTAAGCTCGTCACGCGCGGAGGATACTATGTCGATGGACGCTCCTTATCCTGTCACGGTCGAAGGCGTGTTGGACCCCGGCCTCAGCCGGTGGCTTTGGCTGTTCAAGTTGATCCTGATCATTCCCCATATCTTCGTGCTGGCCTTTTTGTGGGTGGCTCTCGTTATCGTCACCGCGGTCGCTTTTTTCGGCATTCTGTTCACCGGCCGGTACCCGAGGGGCATCTTCGACTTCAACGTCGGAGTCCTACGATGGACCTGGCGAGTGAGCTACTACTCTTTCGGCGCCCTGGGGAGCGACCGTTACCCGCCTTTTAGCCTCAAGCCGGCGGATTATCCGGCCACGCTGGAGGTGGAATATCCGGAGCAGCTATCCCGCGGCCTGGTGCTGGTCAAATGGTGGCTCCTGGCTATCCCCCACTACCTGATACTGAGCGTCGTTCAAGACGGCCTCAATGGCCTTCTGGTGTTTTTCGCGGCGGTGGGTCTCCTTTTCACCGGCCGGTACCCCAAGGACATATTCGAGCTGGTCATCGGCATCAACCGGTGGACCTTGAGGGTTATGGCATACGCTCTCCTCATGCGAGACGAGTACCCGCCCTTTCGCTTGGGTCCGTAGGCCCCGTCGCTTAATTTGCCACCCGCAGGTCAGATGTCTTTGGTCACTGCCATCAAGGGCCAGCTACCGGCTGATAGCCGAAACCTAACGGAGGGATGAGTCTTTTGGGCGCCGACGAGCATTCAAAACCCAACGGCCCGCTCCACGGATACCGGGTCCTGGACTTCGGCTGGGTCCTGGCCGGGGCCATCCCCGGCATGGTGCTGGCCGATATGGGCGCCGAGGTCATCAAGGTGGAAAGCCGTCAGCGCTTGGACTACATGCGCTTGGGCCGTCCCATCATCGGCACCAAGCCGGACCCGGAGCAGCACCCCATGTTCCACAACGTCAACCGGAGCAAGCTCGGCATTACCCTCAACACCGGCCACCCGGAGGCGGTGGAGCTGGCCCGCCGGCTGGCCGGGCACTGCGACGTGGTCATCGAGAATTTCTCGCCCGAAGTCATGCACCGGTTGGGGCTGGGCTACGAGACCCTGCGCCAAATCAAGCCGGACATTATCATGGCCTCCATTTCCTCCAACGGGCAGACCGGCCCCCTGCGGGACCTGCGGGCCTACGCCCCATCCGTGGGGGCGCTGGCCGGACTCGACAGCACCATAGGCTACGAGGGAGAACGTCTCCTGGGCATGAAGCACGCCTACGCCGATATCTGCGGGGCCCTGCACGCCATTTTTGCAATCACCGCCGCCCTGTACCGGCGAAGGCGTAACGGCAAGGGCCAGTACATCGACGTCTCCATGCTTCGGGCAACGGCCGCGACCATGGGGGCCGGCCTCATGGAGTACGTAATGACCGGCCGGGTAATGCGGCCCAAAGGCAACCACGACCCGGTGATGGCCCCCTACGGCAACTACCCCTGCCAGGGGGACGACCGGTGGGTCTCCATCGCCGTGCGAACCGAAGACGAGTGGCAGGGCTTGAAGCGGGCCATGGGTGAGCCCGGCTGGACGGACAAGCCCTTCTTCTCGAGCCGCTACGCGCGATTAGAGCACCGCCGGGAGCTGGACCAGCATTTGTCGGCCTGGACGATGCTCCGGCCGGCGGAGGAAAACATGGAGCTACTCCAAGCCCACGGCGTGGCCGCCATCCCGGTCATGGGCGCTGAAGAGCGGCTGTTCAACGCCCACTTCCGGGACCGGGAACTGTATCAGGACATCGACCATCCAGCGTTGGGGACCGAGCCCATTTTCAACCTGATGTGGAAGCTCAGCCGAACTCCTCCAGCCATCCAGCGGCACGCCCCTCTCATGGGAGAGCACAACCATCAGGTCTTCGGCGGAATCCTGGGCCTGCCCGACGCCGAAATCCAGCGATTGGAAGAGGCTCAAGTCCTCTGGTAAAGTGGGATATCAGCGGTCCGCCTCCCACGGGTGAAGGCTGATAGCTATAAATGCTTCCTAGGGAGACACGATGACTCAACAAGACGAACGCTCCAAGGTGGTAGAAACCCTTCCCGAGGTGGATGGCATCTCCGAGGAGGCCGTCGCCAACGCCAAGGCGATGATCGGGATGCGGCTGCGCACCGAGCAGTTCACCCGAGACGCATCCCTGGGCGCGCTGCTCAACTTCGTCAACGGAATCGGCGACGCCAACCCGCTGTTTCGGGATCAGGAATACGCGGCAAACACCAAGTACGGCTCGGTCATCGGCCATCCGTGCGCTCCCTACATGCGCCACTGGTCCGGCCGGACCCGGTGGGGACTGCCCGGCATCCACGGCTTTTTCGCCGGCAACGACTGGGAGTTCTTCCGGGTGATGCGCCCGGGCGACGCCGTCAATTGCGTGGAGCGGGTGCTGGACGTGCAGGAGAAGGAGAGCCGCTACTCCGCCAAGTTGGTCATCCAGTATGTCGAGACCATCTACAGCAACCAGCGGGACGAACTGGTGGCCCGGGTGGTCGGATGGTGCACCCGCCACCAGCGAAAGGCATCCCGGGAGCGGGGCAAATACGCCAACATTCCCAAGCGTCACCAGTACACCGAAGCGGAGTTGGAGGCCATCGACGAGCAGGTGTTGAAAGAGGACTACCGAGGCAGCCGGCCCAGGTACTGGGAGGACACCAAGATCGGCGAAGAGCTTGATCCCGTCGTTCGAGGCCCGCTGTCGCTGCAGGACGTCAGCGCCTTCCTGGTGGGCACCGGCCGCTCCAGCGCCCACGGCGTACTGCTGCGGGAGGCGCTTCGCCACCCCGGCCATTTCTTCCGCAACCCGGAAGCCGGGGGTGGTCTGGAATACACCGGCATCGGGCATATGCGAGACTCGGTGGCCGAGGCCGTGGGCGTACCCGGAGCTTACGATTACGGCCCCCAGCGGGTCTCCTGGATGGGCACCCTCCTGACCAACTGGATGGGCGACGACGCCTTTCTGAAACGGCTGCGGATAGAGACCCGCCGCTTCAACGTCTACGGGGACACCCAGTGGTGCAAGGGCAAGGTGGTCCGGAAGTACGTCCACGACGGCGCCCCTCTGGTCGACCTGGAGATCTGGGCCGAGAACCAGCGGGGAGAGTTGACCGCGCCGGGGCACGCCACCGTGATGCTACCTTCCCGGGACCCAAAACTGCCCTGGTTCACCGACGGCAGCGGCCTCAAGCTCCGGGAAGTGCCCAGGGACGAGAACACTCCGCCCATCCTGCCGGCGTGACACGCCGCAGCAGATTTCTTCTCCGGCTGTCGCGGGGTGCAACGCGCAATGTCCGGTTCTCCGACCTGACTGACTTGGTGCAAAGCTTCGGGTTTGAGTTGGCTCGCATCAGCGGCAGCCACCATATATTCAAACATCCCCATATTGCCGAGCTGATCAACATCCAGGAGGTCGCCGGCCAAGCGAAACCCTATCAAATTCGACAATTCCTTCGGCTAGTCGAGCGACACAATCTGCGAATGGAGGACCGAGAATGAACCACTACCACATCAACATCTTCCACAGTGAGGAGGATGGCGGGTACATTGCCGACATTCCAGACCTCGAGTCATGCTCCGCTTTCGGAGATACGCCGGAGAAAGCTCTAGCCGAGCTGAATCACGCCAAGACAGCCTGGTTGGAGGCGGCACACGCCGAAGGAAAACCCATTCCACCCCCTCGCTATAGACCAGTCATTTACCAGGCGTCCCCCTAGTCCGCCATCGAGTCACTCAGTCACTGATCACCTGAACAAGCGCCGGAGACCTTCGAACACCTCAGGGGAGAAAAATCATGGCGATCAGCGCCTACAAATGCCCCAAGTGCGCCAATACTGAATACGAAACAAGCGAGTTCCGGGCCACCGGAGGCTTCCTGTCCAAGGTGCTAGACATACAGAACCGCAAGTTCACCACGGTAACCTGCACCCGGTGCAGCTATACCGAGATGTACAGGGCGGACAGCAGCAAGCTGGGAAATATATTTGATATGTTTACGTAGCGCGCCCCGCTGCCCGCTCGTCTTCTTTGGGTTGGGCAAAGGAACATCGGCGGGCGGTGACTCCCCCCTGGCGTTCTTCCACAACTCCGGCCCGGGTGGACCGCCCCGGAAGAAGGAAAGGTCATCTGGCAGCCTCCCTGCTAATGCTCAAAAAGATAGCCAGGGGAGTGCGAGAGGCCTCGCCCCTCGCGTCTTCGTTAGTGGGGAGGGGCTGAAAATTATCCGGGTTTGGCAACCGGTGCACCAACGCCGGCAATTATGTATTATAGGTCTGCCCGAAGTTAGAATTGGGGGGGAATTATGGCCAACAAGAAAGGCAAAGGGCTGTTGATGGTTTTTGTCGACGTACCCGCCGACAAGGAGGATGACTTCAACCGCTGGTACAACGAAGAGCACATCCCCGAGCTGCTGACCATTCCCGGCGTGCTGAACGCCGCCCGCTACGAGGCGGTCAAGAGCGGCCCGAAGCACCTGGCCTGCTACGAGCTGGAGAGCCCCGCCGTGGTGGATAGCGACGCCTGGACGAAACGGCCGAAATCTGATTGGGCCTTGCGGGTCGGACCCCAGGTGATCGGCTCCAATTTCCTCAACCCCGTCTTCGAGATTATCCGTCCGGCGACGCTGAGCCCCGAAGCCGCCCAGAGCGACATGGCGCCCGCCCTTCAGATCGGCCGGATGGACATCTCGCCGGAGCACGAGGACGAGTGGAACCAGTGGTACAACAACGTCTACACGACCAACTACGAGAAGGTGCCGGGGTGCATCCGGGCCCGGCGGTTGAAGGGAGTGAAGGGCCTTACCGGGTACGGCGTCATCTACGAGTTCGTGAACGAGAATGTATCCGAGCAGCCGGAGTGGCTCAAACAGCGGGACATAAACCCCGACAACGCCCGGATGCGTTCCCTCATGCGGCACGCCCCTCTGTCTCCCGGCGTCTGGAAGAAGACTTTCCAGCTCTAGCCATTTGACCGGAGGCCACCGCCAGCGCCGGGGGAGCGCTGGCGGCGGAGTTGGTCGAGGGGCCGTTCCACGGGTGCCGGATCGTTGCGTCCCGGCGGTCAACTGGAATAAGCTTAGTTCAATGCCAAACAAAGGGCCAAACAAAGGGCCAAACAAAGGGCCAAACAAAGGGCCAAACGAAGCGTCTCACGCCTCCGTTCCCCGCTGAGCTGCCATGGAAGACAACCAGGGCCGGCAAAGCCCGGCTGGAGGCGGCGCACAACGACACGACCACCGTGCCGCCAGCCGGCGTGGCCTGACTACCG